>JMSU01000210.1_pt1 | contig 20885 bp, 17 predicted proteins | sample 179011 | NCBI WGS metagenome assembly JMSU01 (sample SAMN02769580, study PRJNA246767) | bioreactor metagenome | isolation source: Culture-1 Bioreactor ArsB derived from microbial biomass from the upper 2 cm... | place: Germany: Bremen | collected day 87 after inoculation
GTCGCTTAAGGGTTCCATGGAAGATCTGGCGAAAAATCTGAATCTATCGGTAATGTTCTTGGTGTCATTGAAGATATCGCTGACCAGACCAATCTGCTTGCTCTCAATGCAGCTATTGAAGCAGCGCGTGCAGGTGAGGCTGGCCGTGGTTTTGCGGTTGTTGCTGATGAAGTGCGTAAGCTGGCCGAAAAAACAGTTCAGGCTACAGCTGAAGTTCATAAAGCCGTTTCCGGTATTCAGAATGGAGCCAAGGCTAATGTTAAAGCAACTGAAGCCGCTGTTGAGTCTGTTGCAAAGAGTACTGAGATGGCCAGCCATTCCGGTGAAGCGCTTGGTCAGATTGTTTCTATGTCTGAAACGACTGCTGATCGGATTCGCTCCATCGCCACTGCTGCTGAGCAACAGGCTTCAGCAAGTGAGGAGATTAACCAGTCTACAGTTGAAGTTAGTCGCATTTCCAGTGAGACAGAACAGGCTATGGTCCAATCAGCTGAGGCGATTGATAAGTTGACCGAACTTGCAGAGCAGTTATCAAATATTATTAAAGAGATGCAGTAGCCGGAAAGTTTTTCTTTTTCGGAAACTTTTTAGTTATATATTTAAAAATAAAATGGGTAGATTCTGACTGTTTGAAGTCAGTTTCTACCCATTTTCGTTTGATATTCCCGGGTGATGGTGCCGGCACGGCTAAGCTGGCCTCGGGCAAATTGCCGGAGGCCGTATGATCCTCATAACTTGAGGATTTTTTTCTTTTTTGGTCAAAATCCGTAGCGCAGGTAATCTTTATCTTTACGGTTAATCATTTGCATATAGCGATACCGACTTTTTACCTGTGCTTCTTCAAGTAATGAGTATCCTGTGTTGCGGCAGTTGTCGCAGGCTGCAATAGGTATCTCAATACCGAATCCCATGGGGCCGTTTTCTATTTGTGTTTCAACTTTAAGCAGTCCCCTGCATTCGTTGCAGAGGAAAAGTGATTCAGTCTGGGATTCTGTGATGCCGTCAGTATCGTAGAAAATATTGCGGTGTCGTACGGCCCAGTCTCCACTGATAACCCCCTCATTGCTTTGCGTGGGCGGGTTGAAATAGATATCTTTTACTCCGTCGCATATGGTGGAAATGTAATTCATAATTTCATCGGATTCACGCAGAGTCTCAGGATTGAAGCCCGGCTCACGAACGTGGGAGTAATCTACTCCTGCCATTGCCAGACTTATCCCCAGATTAACATAAGGCAGGGCTCCTTGAATGGCATATCCACCTTCAAGCACTGCAATATCCGGTTTGAGCATGGAGTTAAGTGCTGCGTAACCCTGTGATGAGAAATTCATGTTGGTGATAGGGTCCGTGAAATGGTTGTCCTGTCCTGCAGAGTTAATAATCAGGTCCGGTTTAAAGTCATCAAGAATGGGCATGACAAGTTTTTCCATGACCATCATAAAGCCTGCATCAGACGTACCTGGGGGCAGAGGAATGTTTATATTCCGGCCGAGAGCTTTGGGGCCGCCAGCTTCTTTCGGAAAACCGGTTCCGGGATACAGGGTGCGTCCGTCCTGATGCATAGATATGAAAAGGGTGTCGGGATCATGCCAATAAACATCCTGCGTGCCATCGCCGTGATGGCAGTCGGTGTCGACTATGGCGATACGTTTTTGTCCATATTTTTCACGGATGTATTCACACATGATAGCTTCAATATTGATGGTGCAGAATCCGCGCGAACCCTGGACGGTCTTCATGGCATGATGACCGGGAGGACGTACCAGAGCGAATGCGCGGTCACGTTCTCCGGTCATTATCAAATCAGCTGCTTTGATGGCCCCGCCTGCAGAAATGCAGTGCGAGCGTGTCGCGATAGCTTCAGCTTCAGGAAAGCAGAAGTGTACCCGCTCAATATCTTCAGTAGATGCTATTTCAGGTTTGTATTCGCGAATGCCTTCTATGTCGAAGAGTCCTTCTTCACGAAGTTGGTCCTGAGTGTAGAGCAGGCGCTCTTCCCGTTCTGGGTGAGTAGGTGAAATAGCCCAGTCAAAGGCGGGGAAAAATATGATTCCCAGACTGTTTTCAGCCTTGAGCATGATAACTCCGTATTATGAATGTATCCGGACTACGCCGGGTTTAATCTGACATTTGACCCTGATATTGCGACCTACTGTCGTGGCTCCGTTGACCATATTGAATGATGATGAAGCTGTTATCTGGGCATTGGAACCGTCTGCAGCAACGTGCATTTCACCTAGATGGGCCAGCAGATGGTTCATAGCATCGTTTTCTGCGTTTTCAAGCTTGTAATTGCGGGGGATGTTTTCCCTGTGCCCAAGGGAAGGAATGAACATGAGACCGCGTTCTGTATCGGCGAAAAGTTCAAGTTCGGTGGTGGTACGGGTAAGTGCTGCGCCGATGGCATTAGCTACATCGTAGTTGTCCGGAACTTCGGTGGAAAGACGGAATTTTCGGAAAATATCCATTTTCATAGCCTGTGCAGGCCCGCCCATGATGTAGATTTTACGTGGAATGATGCGTCTGTTTTCTAGTAATTCATGGATTGTGTATACTGGCTGCTGATTTATTTCCTCAACCAGTTCTCGTGTAGAATCATGAATTTTTGTAACAGCATAGGCTATAGACTGATCGGCTAAATCATCGGGGCTCAGGCTGTTTTCAGAAGCAAATGCAGCAAAACCGCCTTTTGATTTTCCGGTATCTCCACAGTCACAGGATTCTTTCCATATAAGCGCATCGGTAAGCGTGGGAATGTCTCCGCCCAGAGCAATGGAGGGGCCCATTCGATTTGGACCTACACGAACGCTGCCATTCAGAATTGAGATTGCCGAGTCTCCGCCTATACCTATTGAGTGTACTTTTAAGGCGCGCACAAGAGTGGGGTGGGAGCCGATATTGATTCCTTCCTGTTCAATGAGCGGGCTGCCACCTGCAAAAATAGCAATGTCAGTAGTCGTTCCGCCGATATCATAAATGATTGAATCATGGGTGATGTTGCACAGGGCAATAATACCCATGACACTTGCAGCGGGACCTGAGAAAATTGATTGTACCGGTATCCTTCTAGAAAGAGGCAGGGGCATGGTGCCACCATCGGCCTTGAGGATATTAACTTTGATGTGTCCCAGTCCCATTTCATCAAGAGTGCCTGTAATGGCATCAGCAAATTTGTTGAACACCCGCCAGACCGCGCAGTTATAAAATGCGGTGGAAATGCGGCGGGGAAAGTTGAGCCGTCCTGTTATCTGGTGCCCCAGAGTGATGAAATCCGCATTGTCCCCCACTGCAAGCTCGATAGCCTTTTCATGAGAAGGGTTTCGCGGAGAAAATTTTGTAATAGCGGCATAAACTTTAATGTTTGATTTGCGGCAGGAGGCAATAGCCTCTTCAAGAGAGAGATTGTCCAGTCGTTTTGTCTCAGAACCGCGATGGTCAAGGGAGCCGGGGATGACGTGAAAATCTTTGCAGACCATGAAAGAGTGAGGATCGATTCCTGGTCCGGCTGATACAATGACTCCTACGTCCTCAAAATTACCTTCCACAATTGCGTTCGTAGAAAGAGTGGTACTGAGATTGAGTTGTTTAATGCGTGAAGGAGCTATGTTGCGGGTTATTTCGCCTAATGCGTTTTTGATGGAGGAGAGCAGATTGTCATGTTCAGTGGGGACTTTGACCTGTGCTTCCAGCCCGTCAGGGCCTATCGCTACAGCGTCAGTATGGGTTCCACCAACATCAATACCAAGAAGAAGCATCTTATAAATCCTTGAAATGGGTTCTCCCGAAAACTGGGCGGGAGGTGTAAAAAGCCGTTATCAAGTTGATCTCCGGATCTTGCAATTGATTAAACAATGCGTTTTCACCGGATAATTATACATTCATTTAACTAGCACCCGGCACTTGTCTGCGTCCAGAGATTTTACCGCAAGCGGTATAAACTGGTCCGTGAATGGTTTATAAAGCCTTTTTGCTGATCCCCAGTTTCTTCATTCTTGAATCAAATGTGGAACGGTTTATTTCTGCTGCGCGTGCGGCCTGACTTATGTTCCAGCGAAATTTGTCCAGTAAACTCAGTATGTATGAGTGTTCCATCTCTTTCCATGTTAATGCAGATAGATCCGTTTGAATTCCTGATGCATTTGCACTGGCAGCGGGAACTGTTTTGTGTGCTGCAAGTGTCGGCGGAGGCTGGGTCCCAGGTGTTGCTATATGTTGTGGCAAATCATTAATAAAGATTGTGTCGCCCGGAACCATTGCCTGAAACTGTTTAACCATGTTTTCCAGTTCCCGGATATTACCGGGCCATTTGTACTTTTTCATGGCCTGCATGGATTTTTCATCCATTTTTTTAGGCAGCATATGGCTGTATGAAGCTTCACGGTTGAGGAAGTATTTTGTCAGCAGTGAAATATCTTCATGTCTTTCGCGAAGGGCAGGAAGTCTAAGCGGGAGAACGTTTAAACGATAATACAGATCTTCTCTGAATCTTCCGGAGCGAACATCCTCTTCAAGGTTACGGTTTGTTGCTGAAATAATACGTATATCAATTTTTTTTGTTTTTGTTCCACCTAGGGGCTTGATTTCATTTTCTTGCAGAACCCGCAAAAGCTTGGCTTGCAGATTAATATCCATATCGCCTATCTCATCAAGAAATACTGTGCCGCCGTCAGCAGCTTCGAATAAACCTAATTTGTTAGATGTCGCCCCTGTAAAAGCACCTTTCACATAACCGAAAAGTTCACTTTCAAGAAGATTTTCTGGGATTGCGCTACAGTTCTGGGTTAGAAAGGGTTTGTTTGCCCGTGAACTTTGCGCATGGATTTCTTCTGCAAATAATTCTTTACCTGTTCCTGATTCTCCGTAGAGAAGAACTGGATAATTGGTCGCACCGTAGTTTTGAACCAGTTTGAGGGCTTTGTTTATGGATTGGCTTTTCCCGACAATTGATTTTTTACTGCGGATATTGCTCAGGGTGCGACTGAGCTGAGCGTATTTTTGTTGTTGTTTTTGAAATTCAAGTGAATTGTGTAAAGTTATTGAGCCGATATCTACCAGATCCTGAAGCATTTTCAGATAATCCGGATCAAGGTTAAGCTGATCTCCGGAGGCACTTGTATCGATGACTTGAACAGCTCCGTATGCATCTTTGCCTTTAAATATGAGTGGAAAGCATAAGATGAGACTGCTTTTTACTTTGAAATTGTTTTCAATGGCTTTGTGATGGCGAGTGTCTCCGGCCTCAGCAATGGTCATACTGCCATTCTCGATAACCCAGCCTACAATGCTCGTTTCTTTGGGGGAAAGCTTTACACCTTTTACTTTTTCACTTTTATTTCCAAGGGCTTCTACGCATTCGTAGAGGTCCCCTTTTTTTATCCAGAGTGAACCTCTTTCTACATTTTGCAGCTGCAGGAGAAGCGTAAGGATAGTTGTTTGCAGCTTTTCCGGATCGAGTTCCTGTGAAAGGGCTTTGTAATCGCTTATAGATAATGTCATGATATACTTTTGGGTTATATAGTAAAAAACGATTGCTGTTATTTTGTTATATTTATGATATATCGTTAGTTTTGCGTATAGTCAACACTGCTTAGTTCTTTTATAAATAGTAGTGGTTACTGTAAAACATGCCTATCCCTTTTATGCTAAGCTTTTCTTTCGTGATGCTTTTTTTGGCACGGAAGGTGCTTTATGTAGATTAGCTTGTTAGTCAAGTATGGACTGGAGAGCCCACTCCACCTCCCCGACCCCTCCGGGCTCTCCAGTCCATAAAATTTTTTAATTCTTAAAATTCCGGCCTTAGTTTTCTTGCCATACATGGAGATAGTTTAATGACCAGTGTAGAATCGTTAATATCTATGCATCGGGATGATATGGAAATGCTGCGAGGTGAAGCTCGTGCAGCCCGGAAGGATAGGCTCAGCAGTCGTCGTGAAATGGATCAGGCTTTTAAGGAGTTACGTTCCAAACTTACTGCGGAGCTTCCTGCTTCAACTCATTCCTTCGGATTTAGAGGAGCCGTTACTTTTATGGTTACTCTGCTAGGAGTTTTGAGTTATTAAATTAAAGTTTTGTGCCTGGTTTGTTTGCCGGGTTCTCGCCAAAAGAAGCCCCGTCAATCCATTGATTGACGGGGCTTTTGCTTTTTAAGGCAACTGTCATGTTTTAGAGTCTTTCTTTGGTGAAAGCTTGCGCGGCTCTTTCTAGGTTTTCAACCCAGTCTGAGGCCAGTGGGTCTGCAGTCAGTACTTTTGCTCCGATGCTTGAGGCAATCGCTTTTGCGCTTTTTTGAGAAAATTGCGGTTGCACGAAGATGGCGGCAACAGAATTCTTTTTTGCAAACGAGATTAGCTGGGCTAGTTCTTTGGGGCTGGGGTCCTTTCCTTCTAGTTCAATGGGTATTTGAGTAAGACCGTATGTCTTGGCAAAGTATCCCCATGAAGGATGGTAGACCATGAAACTCAGGTTGTCTTTTTGATCTGCAAAAAGTTTGAGTAATTTTGCGTCTAATCTGTTGATTTTTTCCGCGAAGGAGAAATAGTTTTCTCGGTATGTCTGAGCGTGTTCGGGGTCTTTTTTGATGAGTGAGTCCCGGATTTCTGTGCTTATTATTCTGACCAGTTGCGGAGCAAGCCATATGTGTGGGTCTGCCAGAAAGTGACTATCTTGTTTTTCGTGCTCGTGGTGTTCTTCGCTCTCATTGTCATTCTCGTGAATATGACTCTTCATAGGCATTCGCACTATACTGTCGCCTAGTCTTACTATTTTCAGCTCTTTGTTGGCGGATTTGAATCGGGGGAGCCATGCCCGTTCAAAAGGAACTCCTATGGCAAAATATAGGTCGGCTTTGCTGAGTTGGGCCATTTGTCGCGGCTGAGGTTCATATGTTGCTGGGCTGCTGCCCGGACGAACCATTGTGTTGACGTCTACGAGGTTGCCACCAATTTGTTTAACAAAATATTCCTGTGGTACAATTGATACTGTTATTTGCAGTGGAGTTGCGTTTGCTATTGAGGTGGTTAGAATCATGGCCAGCGATAAAAGTATAAATATGTTCGTTCTTTTCATTACAGCCTCTTCTTTGTTGATGATATTCAATTTCAATTAACTACCTGTCTGAACCACATCTTATATGATGTCAATTGATAATGTCAGCTTTTCTTGACTGTTTTTTGTTTGGTGGATTGCTTTTCTCTTTAATTTTAGGACTCTATGTCTTTTTTTTGTGGAGAGGTTTAGCCGTGGACTATTTTCGCCTTTAGTTGAATATGTTAAAAATATTGTTCCGTTTTTGACGCAGTACTTATGATATGAGTTCTGCGTTTTTATCTTTAAATGTATAAACGGTTTCTTTTTGCTGTAATATTTATGGCTTTATTTGCAAATATGTATTTTTGTCTTTTATTTCTTGTTTTTTGTATGTTTAAAAATAATTTTGGCACAATGTGTGCTTTGTTGTAAGTGAATATTCATTTTTGAAGCGGATTTTTTGCAAAAATGTAGAAAAAGTCTCTAGAAGTTCGGTTTTGGGGACATAAATGTAAAAAAGATAAAAATCAAATTAACGGGGGTTGGTTGAAATGAATTCGGCGGATACTTCTTTCATTCTTATCTGTGCTGCTCTGGTTATGTTTATGACACCGGGGCTGGCACTTTTTTACGGCGGTATGGTTCGCAGCAAAAACGTTCTTGCTACTATCATGCAGAGCTTTATCATGCTCGGACTGGTTTCAATTGTCTGGGCAGTAATCGGATATACATTGGCCTTCGGTACAGATATCGGTGGACTCATCGGCGGCTTGGATTTCTTCGCGCTCAACGGTGTGGGTATGGATACAACTGGTAGTCCTGCAGATAATCTCCCTCACCTCCTTTTTATGATATTTCAGTGCATGTTTGCAGTGATTACTCCGGCATTAATTACCGGAGCTTTTGCTGAACGTATGAAATTCGGGGCCTTACTTATTTTTTCAGCTCTCTGGGTAATCTTTGTTTATGCGCCCATGTGTCACTGGGTCTGGGGCGGTGGCTGGATGGGGGATCACGGTGCGCTTGATTTTGCGGGCGGAGCAGTTGTTCACATGAGCTCAGCCGCAGCAGCTCTCGCAGCCTGTTTTGTGATGGGTAAGCGTAAGGGATATGGTAAAGAGCCATTTATTCCTCATAATCTGCCCATGACTCTGCTTGGTGCCGGTATTCTCTGGTTCGGCTGGTTCGGATTCAATGCAGGTAGTGCTCTTGCTGCTGACGGCCTTGCTGCTAACGCTTTCGTTACCACTCATCTTGCGGCAGCGGCAGCTGTTCTCGGTTGGCTTCTGGTTGAAGCTATGCATGACGGGAAACCCACAACTCTGGGTGCTGCATCAGGCGCAGTCGCCGGTCTTGTTGCCATTACCCCGGCTGCAGGTTTTGTGACTCCCATGGCTGCAATCATAATAGGTTTCGGCGGTGGCGCTATCTGTTATGGCGGTGTTCTTCTTAAGTCTATTTTCAAGTATGATGACTCTCTCGATGTTGTCGGTATTCATGGTCTGGGCGGAACTTACGGTGCAATCGCCACCGGTCTTTTTGCAAGTATCGGTGCGGAAGGTCTGTTTTATGGTAATCCGGCACAGCTTTGGATTCAGATCGAATCATGTGTTGCAACCTGGGTTTATTGTTTTGCTGTGAGCTGGATTCTGTTTAAGGTTATTGATAAGTTTTATGGCTTGCGTCCAAGTGAGGAAGAGGAAGTCGTCGGACTCGATGTTTCTGAACACAGCGAAGCTGGTTATCAGATTTAAATATGTCCTTTGGTTGGATTTGGGCAGGCAGTATAGGGAAACCTTTCAGCACTCCCCTGATTGTTTTACATAAATGAGGAAATATTCATGAGAAAAATAGAAATAATTGTTCGTCCATTTAAGGTAGATGACGTTAAGGAAGCTATTGCAGGACTGGGGCTTAAGGGCATGACTGTTACTGACGTGAAAGGGTTTGGGCGTCAGGGCGGACATAAGGAAGTTTATCGTGGTGCTGAGTATCAGGTGGACTTTATTGCTAAAACAAAAATTGAAATAGTTGTGGATGCGGAGCGAGTGCCTGAGGTTATCGAAGCTGTGCGTGAATCTGCTATGACCGGAAAAGTCGGTGACGGTAAAATATTTGTAATTCCTGTCGAAGAAGTTGTGCGGATTCGTACTGGTGAAACCGGTCCAGAAGCAATTTAGCAATGAGTTCAGAATCAGCCTCTACGATTTCTGCACAGGGTTCTATTGATAATCTGCTTGCAGGAAGGGAAATACTCCTTGCGGCATGCTCTAAGAGCATGCCGCAAGATTTTCCGCAGCAGATGGCCTGTCTGGTGGACAATTATTTTGTCTCCAGAATCAAAGAGGCTGTGAGCTGCGGAATTCTGTCAACTTATGAAAGTTTTTCCATTGTTGCTGTAGGAGGTTACGGACGGGGGCAGCTTGCTCCTTATTCCGATCTGGACGTTTTGATTCTGACCGACCTTTCAGTCAGGCAGGATCTTGAAGAGCTTTCGGCTTTTTTGTTTCATCCGTTATGGGATCTTAAGTTTGAAGTGGGGCACGGGGTCCGTACTATTGAGCAGAATCTAGAGCTTGCTGTTCAGGATTATAAGGTACTTGCTTCTCTTTTGGACTTGCGCTTCGTTGCCGGAAAGGAAGAGCCCTTCAGAAAATTATTTTCTGAGTTCAGATCTAAGATTGTGCCTGAGGCAGGAGAAAATTTTTGCCGCACTCTTTGGGAGAATCGCAGTAAAATGGGTGTGGGTATGGATTCTGTTGTCCTTGAGCCCCATCTTAAAAATGGCTGGGGCGGCCTGCGTGATGCTCAGTTCATAAAGTGGTGCGCAGATATTAAAGGTGATTATCACCCTTTGAATGAAAATGATTTAGCTGATCTTTGCCGGGATGAGGCTCTTATTCTGCGGGCTCGCTGTGCTTTGCATCTTGTCCGCAAACGTAAACAGGATCAGCTCATCCTCGAAGTCTTGTCTGATGTAGCATCTTTGTGCGGTATTAAAGGGTATAATCCTGCTAAACGGGGCAATGATCTGCTTACCGCCATCCATCAGGCTATGGTCCGGATCCGGTCTATGGGAGATGCTTTATATCGCGAAACTTTTGACTGTGAGTCCTATTCTTTTATTGAACATAGCGGGACTGCCGATCTTAATGATGTCCTGAATATTTTTAAAGTTAAATCTTGTACAGGTCATCCTCTCACTCGCGAAGCCCGGCGGGCTGTCTCCCATATGGAAAGGACTGAAAGTGTAGGTCTCGAGGGTGCGCTTACAAGTCTTAATGAAATACTGAAAGGTGAATATGGCTGGCGGGCGTCTCTTGAAATGCTTGATAGCGGAGTATTCAGATCATTTCTACCCGATTTTGCCAAGGTTTCGGAGCTTGTTCCGTATGATGGCTATCACCAGTATCCTCCCGGACGTCACTCTCTGCTGACAGTCCATAAGTGCTGTGACATTTTTCGTGATGAATTTGCTGAAGGGGGTAATTGCATTTCATCACAGGATTTTGATGCTCTTGTGCTGGCAGCCCTTTTTCACGATATAGGCAAAGGTAAACCCTGCCACAGTGAACGTGGGGCAGCAATCACTGAAGAGATACTTGCTGATACCGATTATTCTTTGCGTTTCAAAGAAGATGTTATTTTTCTTGTCCGTCATCATTTGATGCTGGTTAAAGCTTCACGCTCAATTGATCTCAGTTCGATGGAAGCTTTGCGTTCAATTGCAGATATTGTTCGCTCTCCCCGCCGGTTACGTATGCTTTTTATTCTCTCCGTAGCTGATTCCATGGCAACAGGTCCAAGAGTCTGGAATTCCTGGAGTGAGTCATTGCTGCGCGAAATATATTCAGGACTTGAGCTGGTTTTAACTGATAAGAGTTTTTCCGATGTTGAGGATGAGGATCTCGTGGCTGATGCGGTTAGCAAAGTTCGGCGCAGTGTCGTCGAGAGGATTGACCTGGATGCAGCTGAAGCAATGATCGGAGCCATGCCGGAGCGATATCTGCTTGTAGAAGATCCTGAAGATATAGTTCTGCACATGGAACAGGTACTCAGTTTTAATGAAATTTATGAAAAGGATCTGATTCGAAAGCCGTCTGGAAAAGGGGGCAAGGGGCTGAATCTGGTTCGAGTTTTTGAAACCGAGCACGAGGGGTGTGTAAAGCTGGTAATTACCTCTCGTGATCAGAGTTTTCTTTTTGCTGCACAGAGTGGCGTTCTGGCTTTGCACTCTGTAAATATTCTTTCTGCTGAAATATTCTCATGGTCTGATGGAACAGCTCTCAATACTTTTATAGTGGAAGTCCCATCAGATTCAGCACCTGTGGATATCTGGGCCAGAGTCGAGCGGTCTATCATGTATGCCATGACCGGACGCTTATCACTTGATTACAGGCTGCATAAAAAACGTAACACCATGTATGCCAGAGATACTGCTTCCAGAGTTCCTACCCGTATAACAGTGGATAATGAATCCAGTGAATCTTGTACCCTTATTGAAGTGATTACCCAAGACCGTTCTGGCCTTCTTTATGATCTTGCTGCTCATTTCTCACGTATGAATGTCAATCTTCGAATGGCCCGAATTTCTACAACTGGGCAAAGTGTTTTTGATGTTTTCCACGTGGAGAGTATTGAGGGCGGAAAAATTCAAGACAAAGAACATGCAAAAGAATTGGTAAGTGCTTTGGAATTTGCTCTTTTACATCCTTGATAATTTTCACTTTCTCAAAATGGCTGTCATAGGCCTATACCCTTCCAAAACAGCTACTCAGCAAGGAGTTTTTTTATGTCTTTAAGATTCATAATCCATTTGATGGTGGAGGTTGCAGTCCTGTCCTGCTTATGTTTGCTGCTGATTTTAGTGCCTGATCTTTTTCAGGGTGAAAGCCTGATCCCTTTGCTGGGAATGTTTGGGTCAGCCATGCTGGTTGTATGTGTGTCTACATTTTTACTAGGCACTAAAACAGGAGATGATTGCAAAATAGTCAATAAATGGATGGAAACGCTTATCAGCGGGTTTTCCTTTAAAGGAGATCTGAAGGCTGTACATAAACTCCTTCCCCAATCTCATGAACTGGAAAAGTTTCTTGCCTCCCAGAAAAGCAAGCTCGAAGACGCCGGCCGTCAGTGTGAGCTGGAAATTTCTAAGCAGCTTGAAGCCTATAAACTCGCAGATGCTGCCCGGTTGCATGGTGAGCAGGCTCGGTGCAAGGGCCTTCTTTCTGCCGCGGGAACGCTTGAAGTTGCTGTAGAGGGAATTCGCAGCAGTTCTGCCATGCTGGACGAAGCTTCATCCCGCGCTCGTGAAGGAGCTGGAAGACAGCAGGACTATATTTCATCTGTAGTCACCTCTATGGAGCAGATTGATTCTTCCATCCGTCATTCTGTTGAGCGTGCCGAGTCGGCCGCTGTAAACGCAGAGCATGCTGCGGATCTTGCCAAGTCAGGAGAACAGGTGCTTGAACAGACCATTGAGTCAATTACTACTGTAATGGATAATTCCAATGAACTTAACGGCCGTGTTGAAAATTTAGGCCGACAGGCGGACGGCATCGGCAGTATTATGAGTGTCATTTCAGATATTGCAGATCAAACCAATCTTTTAGCGCTCAATGCAGCAATTGAAGCTGCACGGGCCGGAGATGCCGGACGCGGCTTCGCTGTTGTTGCTGACGAGGTTCGCAATCTGGCAGAAAAGACTATGGATGCCACTCGTGACGTAGGAACTGAGATCAGCAAGATTCAGGAGCATGTTGATAAAACCGTTGAAGGTGTAAATCATATTACCGGACTTGCCGGAGAGGCTTCAGATTTGGCTTCCCAGTCAGGCCGGGCACTTGGAGATATTGTCGACTTTGCTGAAAAAAGTTCAGAGAGGGTGCGTAAAATAGCCGAAGAAGCCATGCAGCAGTCAGAAGCCAGCAACAACGTGCGCGAGGCTGTAACCGAAGTTCATGCTATTTCTGATGAAACAGGCGAAGCCATGAGCGGTGCAGACGAAGCTGTTTCCATTCTTGGTGGACGCATATCTGATCTTGATGATATGATCGGTGTGTTTAAGCTGGTTGGTGATGGTAAAGTTCAGGAAGTTATTGATTCTCTTGCAAAGTCTTCTGACATACGTTCTCTTGATCGTGAATTGCAGGAGCGGGCCATGCGTGGTGCCGTGCGAAATAATGATTTTATCGAACTTTTGTATATCACTGATCATACCGGAAAGCAGAACGTCAGCAATATAAGCGGTCACTGGGACAGCTATGCTGAAGATAGTTCAGCCCGCGGCAAAGACTGGAAAGGCCGGGAATGGTTTGACGGAGTAATTCGTGATCAAACTATCTATATCTCCGAAGTCTACAAATCGAGTGCTACTGGTTACAATTGTATAACTGTTTCGGGGCCTTTCTTCGACAGGAGTGGTTCATTGCTTGGAGTTCTTGCCGCTGATGTACGTATAACGGTTTAGTTTGCGGTACGCATTTCCTTGCCAAAATCGCGATATTTATCTAAGTGAGGCCTATCTTAATCAGTTTGAGAGGACAGTCATGAAAGTACTTGTTGTAGGATCAGGTGGAAGAGAACACGCTTTGGCTTGGAAATTAAACCAGAGCCCTAAGGTTTCTGAAATTTTTATTGCACCGGGAAACGGCGGCACTCGTCTTGAGGGTACCAATGTTCCTATCAAGGACGATGACCTGCCCGGTCTGGTTAATTTTGCGAAAGAAAATAAAATTGATCTGGTCGTAGCCGGTCCGGAACTTCCCCTTGTTTTGGGAATAAAAGAGGCTCTTAGCAGGGAAGGTATTCCTTGTTTCGGACCTGGAGCTTATGCAGCCAATCTTGAAGGAAGCAAAGCTTTCTCCAAGATGATCATGCGTGACGCAGGCGTGCCTACCGCACCTTTTAAGGTGTTTGATGAATTTGAACAGGCTAAAGCTTTTGTCGAGAACAAGGGTGCACCTATTGTTGTAAAGGCTGATGGCCTTGCGGCAGGTAAAGGTGTTGTGGTTGCGTCTACTGTTGAAGAAGCAATTGAAGCTCTTGATGATATGATGGTCAAAAGAGAATTCGGCTCAGCCGGTGAACGGGTTGTGGTTGAAGAGGCTCTTAAGGGCGAAGAGGCATCTTTTCTGGCATTTTGTGCTGGTGAAGATTATGCGCTTTTACCCTCTGCTCAGGACCATAAAGCTGTTGGCGAAGGTGATACCGGACCCAATACCGGTGGTATGGGCGCATACAGTCCTGCCCCTATTCTACCCAGAGATAAATATGAAGAGACCGCTGAACTGGTTATCAAACCTATCTTGAAACTTCTTGCCGACCGCGGGGAACCGTTTACCGGAATCCTTTATGCCGGCCTGATGTACACTGATGACGGTCCTTCTGTCCTTGAATATAATGTTCGCTTCGGCGATCCTGAATGTCAGCCGCTGCTTATGCGTTTGGATTGTGATATTGTTGAGATTATGCTGGCTTGCGTTGAGAACAGACTTCCTGAAGTGGAAGTTAAGCTCAAAGATGAGACAACTATTTGTGTTGTTCTTGCCGCTGGCGGCTATCCTGCTTCTTATGAAAAGGGTAAGGAAATCTTTGGTATTGAGGAAGCTGATAAAATCGAAGGTGTGAAGGTCTTTCAGGCCGGAACAACATATGATGAGGGTAAAACATTAACCAGTGGCGGACGTGTGCTGGGTGTGACTGCTCTGGGGGCGGATCTCGGAGATGCTCAGAAAAAGGCTTATGAAGCCGTGGCTAAACTCTCTTTTGAGGGTGCCTACTTCCGTCGCGATATCGGTGATAAGGGTCTTAAAAAATGAGTGCAAAAGTAGCTATCTTCATGGGCTCAATTTCTGACAAGGACACAATGCAGCCTTGTTCAGACTTGTTGACCAAGCTTGGTATTCCCCACGTTTTTACTGTCTCTTCTGCCCATCGTACTCCTGAAAGGACTGCGAAACTGGTGAAAGAACTGGAAGAAAACGGTTGTGAAATTTTCATCTGCGCAGCAGGGCTTGCAGCCCACCTTGCAGGGGCTGTGGCAGCTAAAACTATTCGTCCTGTCCTTGGCGTACCTATTTGCGGTTCTGCTCTTGGCGGTATGGATGCTCTGCTTGCAACAGTTCAGATGCCTCCCGGATTCCCTGTAGGGACTGTTGCTCTTGATAAAGTCGGGGCAAAAAACTCCGCATGGATGGCTGCTCAGATTTTAGCTCTTCATGATACAGGAATTGCTGAAAAAATTGCTCAGGCACGCAAGGAATTTGTTGAGTCTGTAGAGAAAGCAGCAGCAGAACTTGAGGCTTAGTCTTTTTCGATAGTTCTGTATTTTTGAAATAGGTTGAGATATCAAAGGCCGTGACTGAAATTATTCAGCCACGGCCTTTTTCTTAAAAGATTAATCAGCAGAATAACCACTTCAAGCAGGTCAGAGGTCACTTATGTCTTTCGAGTTTTGGGGAGTATACATCCTGACAGTTTTCGTGGCTTCCATTATTCCGGGGCCCAGTATGATTTTGGCGTTGACTCATGGGATCAAGTTCGGAGCGCAAAAAGCTATTTCGACTGCTCTTGGTAACAGCACGGCCTCATTTCTGCAGGCTGTTGTGTCGATTGCCGGTCTTGGAGCATTGCTGGCCGCTTCGGAAACAGCCTTTATGGTGGTGAAATATGCCGGGGCTGCCTATCTTATATGGCTTGGTATCGGTGTCCTCATGGCGGGTGATTTCAATTTGGAAGAAGGGAAGTCGGCTAAAACGGAAATGCCATCATCAAAGAAATTATTTCTACAGGGATTCTGGGTTGCAGCTGGGAATCCAAAGGCAATTGTATTCTTTAGCGCGCTTTTTCCACAATTCATCAGTACCGGGCAGGCAACAGTTCAACATTTTGCTTTAATGTTGGGGTTGCTTACCATTATCGCCTTTACCTGTATGATGATCTATGCGTGCGGTGGTGAAAAAATAAAGGAATTCTTGAAAGGGACTGCAGTGAGCAGGCATGTGAATAAAATTCTTGGAACAGCTTTTATCAGCTTAGGGTTGAGTCTAGCCTGTTCAGATAATAGATGATTCTGGTGCGTCGCTTTATTGGATAAAATGGATTACGCAAGCATGCTGCGAACTGTCGTCAGGAAATCTTCCTGTTTGAAAGGCTTAACCAGTGCTTCTCCGGCTCCCAGCGCTTTGGCCTGCTTGAGGTATTCAAGTCCTGTATATTCTCCGCCACCCGAAATTACCAGAATTTTGCTGGCCGGGTTTTTCTGCTTCACTTCCATTATGGTCTGGATTCCATCCATATTGGGCATAAATATATCGATAATGACTAGATCCACATGATTGGTTCCAAATAACACAAGCCCTTCCTCACCATCGGCGGCGGAAAGCAGTGTGGCTTGCTCATCGCGCAAGTAATGCTTGAGCAAATCAAGCATTTTGGGGTCATCGTCTACAATTAGTATTGTTTTCATTACATAATTCAGAGTTTTAAGTGTTTTTTAAGATAAAAACCATTAGCTCATGAATATCTTAAATGGAAGATGTGGCGATGTTAAATCTTTTATAAATCAAGTTTATTTAAGCATAATGATTATGCTTCCTGATCCGGTAGTTCATCAATAGCAATCTGAACTTCTTCTTCTACTTTATCATACAGCTCATTTGAAGCAGCCATATTATTGGTCTGTGCAGCTTTTTCAAGAGATTCGCTCAAGAATTGGGCTGCTACTGCACCAACCGCACCGCATTCGCCTTTCAGGGTGTGAGCTTCTGCAACAATTTCTTGAAGGCTCCCTCCAGACAAAGACTTCTTAATTTTTTCAAGGTGCTTTATAGATTCCTCTTTGAAAAGGGCAATAGCTTCATAAAGCAGTTCCGAGTCACCTGAAAAACGGGACAGAGCACTATTCAGATCAAACCTTCCAGAATCATCGTCTAAGTTCATACTTATCTCCAGAATTAGAAAACTGCTTGTATTATTAGGCTATTGCAAAGTTTGATGCAAGTGGAATTGTACACAGCTTATTTTGGATAATATCCTATCACAGTGGAGTGGACAACAATGGTTTGTAAAAAAGTGAAATAAAAAAGTCCCGCTTACATATGTAAACGGGACTTTTTTATTATTGCGAGATTCTATTTGTTAGCCTTTTTTTTCAAGTTCTGCATACCATCCGCCAGCTTTGGTAAGCAGGTTCTGGATCCGGCCCACAAGGGCGTGGGGATCGCTCAAGTAGCCTTCGAGCAGCAGTGCTGATTCCAGCAGCTGCTTGGAAGAAAGTGCGATGAATTCATCGTCTGCATTGGTTTTGAAAATGTTCAGCATGGAACGCAGCAATGGATGGTCTGCATTGATTTCCATGGTTTTAGTGGGGATGGAATCATCCTTGTTCATGGCTTTCATGATTTTTTCCATGGAGGAAGTCATTGCTCCACCAGGGTTGATCAAGCGGCAGGGAGAATCGGAAAGTCTCTCAGATATGATAACATCTGAAACCTGCTCTCCGAGAACTTCCTTCATTTTTGCAGCAAGAGCCTGCATGTCTTTTTCCTGATCTTCGGAAAGAGGTTCCGGCTGGTCTTCCTTTTTGGCAGATTCAAATTTATCCAGCTTTTCAAGGTCCGCATACTCTGCAGCCACGAGAGTGAATTCGTTATATTCGCGCATGGATTCCATTACGAATTCATCGATTGGTTCGTAGAGGTAGAGAACTTCAATATCCTTGTTGCGGAAAATCTCAAGGTGCGGGTTCAGGTTGGCAGCTTCGCGGCTGGCAACGACTGAGTAGTAGATTTCTTTCTGATCTTCTTTGGCTCTTTCAAGGTAGTCATCAAGGGCAACCAGAGTGTTCTCTTCCGCTTTGGAAGAATCAAAGCGCAGCAGCTTGGAGTATTTGTCCCTGTTCAGGAAGTCCATGTGTCCTGCTTTGAATATTTTGGAGTGGGCTTTCCAGAATTTGGCATATTTTTCAGGATCATCATTGGCCATTTTCTCAAGCTGACTCAGAACCTGTTTGGTCAGGGTGGAGCTAATTTTGCCAATGAGCAGGTTGTCCTGAAGGGTTTCGCGTGAAATATTCAGAGGCAGATCTTCAGTGTCAACTACACCCTTGATGAAGCTCAGGTATTCAGGAAGCAGGTTTTTATTCTGCTTTTCGATGAGTACCCGGCGGACGTAGAGGTCAAGCCCCCAGTTGTCGCGGTCCATGCCGAAGATATCAAGATCTTTTTCAGGTATGAACAGCAGGCTGTTGAACTGTACAGGAGCATCCACTGCAAAGTGCAGAGTGCTGATGGGGGGCTGAGAATCGTAGGTCAGGAATTTATAAAATTCTTCGTACTGCTCGTCTTTGATCTGAAATTTTGGTTCACGCCATAAAGCAGGAACGGTATTAACTCGCTCGCCGCCGATCATGATGGGGAAAGAGACGAAGTTAGAGTGTCTGGCGACAATATCTTTGAGCTTATCGTCGGAACCGAAACGCTCAACCATATCATCATTGAGGTGAATTTCGATAATTGTTCCGTGGTCCATTTCAGGTTCAATCTCGGTAAGCTCGTAAGAGTTCTTTCCATCAGAAATCCACTGAATTGCTGGCTCACCATCTTTGTATGATTTAGTACGGACAACAACCCGGTCAGAAACCATAAAGATAGAATAGAAACCTACACCGAAACGTCCGATGAGAGAATCAAGGCTTTCTTTTGATTCGGCAGCCTGTTTGACAAATTCTGCTGATCCAGAGTGAGCAATGGTACCGATATTTGCCATGACTTCGTCACGGGTCATTCCGATTCCTGTATCAGTGACAGTGACAGTTTTTTTGTCTTCATCATAAGCAATGAAGATTTCAGGTTCTACTTCATCGTTCAACTCCGGGTCGCTGCTGATTGCAAAGCGCATTTTATCAAGAGCGTCAGATGCGTTGGAAACGAGTTCGCGCAGGAAAATCTCGCGGTTGGTGTAGAGAGAGTGAACCAGAATGTCCAAAAGCTGGTTAACTTCAGCTTTAAATTCAAATTTTTCGGTCTGTGCAGTCATTATTGTCCTCCAATAAACGTAAAATCCCTTCCAGCCATCCTTAGAATGACCGGAAGGTATGTAAATTTGTATATAGGGGTAAGCCGTACGCCAGTATTACTGGTTTCGGGCTTGCAGATTCTATTTAGTTACGGCTTTGAGCTTGTCAAGAAGGTACTTTTCCATTTCACGTCTATCTTTGCGAAGTCTGACCAGTTCGGATTCCATAATGGATAGTTTATCTTTTAATTGACCATTTTCAGATTTTAATTCTTCAATGGATTCACCTTGCTGGTTTAAGCCTTGTGTGGCTTTGTCCATGCAGTTTTTAATGTCCTCAGGGAGCGCATTTCCTCCGGGCATACAGGCCATTAACCCCTGCAAACCTTCGTTAATGGATTTTGCAATCTCAGCACCCATGGCTGCGGCCATCTGTACTGCTGGTTCCAGATTCATCTGCTGCATTTGTGCCGGAGTTGCGGGTTGCGCTGTATTTTCGACAGGACCATTTTGGTCTATCGTAACGTTTACCGGATATTTCTTGGAAAGCTCTGCCATGACGTCTTCAGCTGTATGACCCTGTTTTAGTAAAGAAGCTATTAATCTAAAAACTTCAATCGCTTCGGATTTGAATCTTTTCTGCCTATTCCTTCCGGTACTGGGTAAGTATTGGGCAAATCTGTTTTTCCAGTAATGAAGGGTTGATTCAGGTACTTCCAGAAGGCGGGATATCTCGGCAATAGATAGCAGCTTTTTGTCCGGCACGTTTTCACTCCGCTTTTGGCTTGAGGTGAATTAAAAAAATTTTCAATTTTTATAAAATAATTTTAATTTCATTTTGTGTCAATAAACTATCAAATTATTACACAAATGTTGCAAAGTGAACATTTTTATGTTCGAAAAAGATCATCTAACCCCATTGATTAGTCTCAAATAATGGAGTAGGCGACAGTCAGGTTTGTAGATTTTAATGCATTTGCTGCTTAAAAGATACACCAATTATGTTTTTACTTTCCCCGGAGTGTGTTACTTTGAATGCCTCCGGCGGTTTAAGGGGAAGGCATTACATGTCCAAAAATACAATTTTGCTTTTTGATGTGGGGAATACCAATACCAAGATTGGTTTTTCTACCTGTGACGAAATAGGTCCTTCTTTTGTACTTCCGACTGATCCTGGCGGTACAGCTGATTCATGGGGCCTGAAGCTGGTGGAAATCTGCCGTGTGGCGGGTTTTTCTCATGAGGATATTATCGGCGGAGCGGTCTCTTCTGTTGTTCCTCCTATGAATCCTATTTTGAAGAACGCTGTTAAGAGATTTTTTCCCTGCGAACTTAAATTTGCACCTGATTCCATTCCGCTTGGTTTAAACAATAAATATGAGCGGCCTTGGGAAGTTGGTGCTGACAGACTGGTGACTGCTTTTGCAGGGCGTCAGATCAGCGACAGTGAGAATTTAATTGTTGTTGATTTTGGAACTGCAACAACTTTTGATTGTGTGGTAGGCAATGATTACATGGGCGGCCTTATTTGCCCGGGTGTTTTGTCTTCCACCAAAGCTCTTGCATCGGGTACGGCAAAACTGCCGCATATTTCACTTGAAATTGAATCAGATGTGATTCGTCCGGGCAAGAGCACTGCCGACAGCCTGAATCAGGGGCTGATATTCGGATTTGCCGCTATGGTTGAAGGACTGAGCGAGCGGCTTGGCAAAACTTTGGGAGGCGAGGTCGAACTTATCGCCACCGGAGGTTTGCCACCAAGATTGCTGATGTTTGCCGCGCTATTGACCACGTGGAGCCGACCCTTCTTTTGGACGGACTGCGCATGGCATGGTTCGGTA
>JMSU01000211.1_pt1 | contig 20806 bp, 16 predicted proteins | sample 179011 | NCBI WGS metagenome assembly JMSU01 (sample SAMN02769580, study PRJNA246767) | bioreactor metagenome | isolation source: Culture-1 Bioreactor ArsB derived from microbial biomass from the upper 2 cm... | place: Germany: Bremen | collected day 87 after inoculation
TTTAGGCATTGGAGTTATCCGTACTTTTGTTCAGCTTCTGGCAATGGGGTATTTGCTGAAAATTTTGTTTGGATTACATAATGCTGTTTTGGTTCTGGGGCTTTACGCTCTTATGACTCTTTTTTCCGTTCATATCGTTCGTGGGCGGGTGAAGCAGAAAGGTATTTCATATTTATTTCCAACAACCATGGCAGTCCTCTTTAGTTACACTCTAATTACTATTCTCGTGACGAAAGTTGTTATCGGGGCTGATCCATGGTGGGATCCGCAATATTTTATACCGATCGGCGGTATGGTTGCAGGTAATTCTATGAATTCATTGTCTTTAACCTTGGAACGGTTTTTCTCTGACCTTAAAAGCAGACGTGCTGAAGTGGAGATGCTGCTTTGCCATGGTGCGGATTACAAAGAGGCTACTGTAGATATTTTCCGTAATGCTTTACGAGCTGGAATGATTCCAGCTATTAATTCGTTAATGGGAGTGGGGCTTGTCTCTCTACCCGGGATGATGACCGGGCAGATTTTAGCTGGAGCTGATCCGGAAGAGGCTGTGCGGTACCAGATTGTTGTTATGTTCATGCTGGTTGCTTCAACTGCACTTTCTTCGATAATTGTACTCTTGTTTGTTCGGCGTAGGTGTTTTTCTTCTGCAATGACTTTGCTGGTTGGTAAAAAATAATATCTGATAATATATTATATCTGTAGAATTTTTTCTTAGAATTGTGTTTAGTTTTTAATTCCAATGTTTTTAACAAGCCTGTGTTATACTTTTGTTAAATTTTATTTTTCCTGTTTTTATATGGTTTAAGCTGAACCTAAGTTTCGAGGAGTATTAGTGACGTCTTCTTCAAAGCCCATAAAGGAACTATTCGCTGAAAGCGAAATATGCAGGCTGTTCATTGAAACTTCCCCTGATGCAATCATAATTGTTGCACCTGATGGAGAGATTCTCGAGTATAATGATAAGGCCCTGAAGTTGTTTGGTTATGAAAACTTTATCGATATTCCTAAAAACTCTAAACGTTTATATGATGACCCTTCTGACCGCGATGAACTGCTTGAAAATTTACGCATTCATGGTCTTGTTCAGGACTATGAAACAGAGTTTTTGACCCGTTCTGGTGAAAAGATCACTGCCAGTGTAAACGTATCTGTATCCAATCTCGGTGGAAACCAAGTCCATATCGCTATTGTCCGTGACATTTCAGCCCGTAAACGTGCAGAAGAGCAGCTTAGGCGTAGTGAAGATAAATTTTCCAGCCTGTTTGATGCCTCTTCTGATGCTGTTTTAATTTTTGATGAGAATGGTTGCGTTGTTGCCTGCAATCGGGCAGCTGTGTCTTTTTTTAATACCTCAAAAGAAGAAATTATTAACAATTATTTTGTAGATTTTTGTTCGTTGGTCAAGCTCAAAAATTGTTCTTCTTCTTCTGCTATTTTTGCTGAACATTTTTCCAAAGTCATAAAGGGAGGCAGGAGTAGTTTTTTTTGGAAGTATGAATTGAACAATGGGGAATCATTAAACTGTAGTGTTTCACTTAGTTCTGTTGAGGTTCGGGACGAGCAATTGATAATGTGTGTGATCTGTGACGTAGGGGAGCAGCAGCGACTGCAGGCCCGTATGAAAATAGATGAAATCCGGTTCGAGGCATTATCCGCTCTTTCAAAAATGCATGATGCTTCTTCGGAAAGTCTTTATAATTATGCTCTTGAGGCTGCGGTCAGTGTTACTGGAAGTCAGATTGGATATATATATTTTTTGAGTGATGATGAAAAGATTTTAACTCTCCATGCCTGGTCAAAAGGTGTTATGCCGCGGTGCTCAGTTAAAGAGATTCCTGATTCATATAATATTGACGAAATCGGTATATGGGGAGATGCGATCCGGTTGCGTAAGCCTACGATTACAAATGATTATGAAAGTTACCCTCACAAGAAAGGAGTTCCTGCTGGCCATGTCCCGGTTGTGCGGCATATGAACGTACCGCTTATTGTTGATGGTAAGATAGTATTACTTGCCGGTGTTGGTAATAAAAAGGCTGATTATACAGAGGAAGATATTCGCCAGACGACCCTGCTTATGGAGGGAATGTGGAATGTTGTCTGTCGGAAAAAAGCTGATGATGCTTTGCGTACTGCCTATGCGGGTATGGAGAGAAAAGTTTTTGACCGTACCGAAAAATTAAGTTTGGCCCTTGAAAATCTTAAGCAGAAGAATGCTGAGATTGAACGTGAGGTTGAGTCTCGCCGAGAGATTGAGAAAGAGCTTAAAATTAGTGCCGGAAGGCTTTCTCTTGCCACACAGGCTGGAGGAATCGGGGTGTGGGAATGGGACCTTGGCAGTGGGGTTCTGGTTTGGGATGAACGGATGAGAGAAATGTATCGCAGTGACCCGGATAAGTTTGAAAACGGGTACGAAGCCTGGCGTAGCCGCGTTCACCCTGATGATCTTGCTGGCGCTGAGAAAGCTTTAAATGAAGCCATCGAAATCGGGATACGTTTTGCTTGTGAGTTTCGTATAATTTGGCCTGACGGAGAGATTCGGCATTTAATTGCTCGAGGTCTTGGGCTTTATGATGAAGATAAGAAAATTAAATCCATGATTGGAATTAATGTTGATGTTACCGAGCGCAGACGTTTAGAAGCCAGACTGCGCCGGTTCCAAAGAATTATTTCAGTAACACCGGATATGGTGTCTCTTGTCAGTAGTGATTACAAATATGTGATGGTTAATGATTCTTATATAAAATCTTTTGGAAAACCCCGTGATTATTTTGTGGGTAAACCCTTAAAGGATATTTTAGGTAAAAATATTTTTGAGAATCATTCTAAGGCTAGAATTGATGCTGCCTTTGCCGGAAAAACGCAGATGCTTGAGTCCTGGCTTAATGTCCCTCTGCTTGGGCAGCGTTTTTTTTCAGTTACATACCAACTGGTAGATTCTGTTGAAGACGATGAGCGTTTTGTAGCTATTGCCGCTCATGACGTCACAGCCATGAAGGTGGCTGAAGAAGATCGCCGGCATATTTTTCAAGTATCGTTAGATATGCTCAGTGTGGCTGATTTTAGTGGAAGATTTTTGGAAATAAATCCGGCCTGGCGGAAAACTCTCGGCTGGAGTGAGAGCGAGCTGAAGAATAAAAGATGGATTGAATTGGTTCATGCGGACGATAAAGATGCTTTTGCTGAATTACTGGAGAATCTTCTTTCCGGTGCCGGGGTAAGAAATTATGAAAGCAGGGTTATGTGTAAGGATGGAAGCTGGCGCTGGATATCATGGAGTCTTCATGCTGATCTGGACCAGGAGAAAATAACGGCGGTTGCTCGCGATGTCTCCATGCAGAAAAAAATGATGGACGATCTCACAAGAATGGCCAGTACAGACCCATTGACTGGCGCACACAATAGACGTTTTTTCTTTGAAAGAGCAAAAGAAGAAATTGATCGTTGTAGGCGATACGGAGGGAATCTGTGTCTAATTATGCTGGATATTGATCATTTTAAAATGATTAATGATACCTATGGGCATGATATAGGAGATGTCGTTCTGAAAGAACTTGTCCATTGTTCTAATGCTACGCTGAGAACTTCTGATGTTTTTGCCCGTATAGGTGGTGAAGAATTTGCAGCATTGCTGGTTCAGGGGAGTAAGGAATCGGCAATGCAAGTCGCAGAAAGGTTGCGTTTGGCACTAAGCCAGCTGGAAGTTAATACCGAAAAAGATATAATCCAATTTACCGTAAGTATCGGTCTTACGTGGGTAAGCTGTGCTGACACCTCAATTGAGCAGGCCATGAAACAAGCAGACCGTTGTCTATATCTTGCTAAAGAAGAAGGACGTAACCGAGTTATAAGTCACTGTTAGTTAATATATTTGTATAATCTTTATTTAGTGAACCTTATGGAGCTGATAATGTCAGGCTTTATAAAGAGAATGCTGCTATTCGTGCTGGTGCTGTTAGTTTCTTTTCCCGCAATGGCTTTTGGAAAAGAGCCTAAAGTTGCGACTGACTTCTGGCCTCCGTTTAGGATAAGCGATAAAGATGGGGCTATGTCTGGAATTGATATAGATTTGATGGAACTTGTCGGGAAACGGATGGGTGTGGATTTTACCATTGAGAGATTTCCCTGGGGGCGATGTCTTAAATATATGGAAAAAGGAACTAGTGATTTTATGACTGGAGTTGCTAAGACTCCAGAAAGGCAGAAATATCTTCTTTATTCAGAAATTCCGTATTTTTCATGCAGACCTTCATTTTATAGCCGTAAGGGGCAGGGAATCGATATTCAGGAATATGGAGATTTGAAGAGACTAAGAATCGGTTATACTCGTAATTCTGCATACTTCCCTCAGTTTGATGAAGATTCAAGTTTGATGAAATATGATGCAACAACTGAGAAGCAGCTTATTGAAATGCTTGTTGCAGGAAGGCTGGATGTGATTATAGGAACTGATTGTCAGGTTGATTATGATATTTCACAGCAGGGACTTAATGACGTGATAGAAAAGGAGCCATACATTCCAGATCATAGCGTTGATTTGTATATTGTAATCTCCAAGGAATCACGCTGGAAGTATGCCATGGGCAAATTGAATCGTGTGCTGCAGGATCTGTTGAAAGAAGGTGAGGTTGATCACATTGCACGTAAGTATTTAAAGAATAGATCTGATTCTTCCGTAACTGACCAGTGAGAAGGGATAAATATATTTTTCTCAGAGGAAATAGGGCGTTGAAGAAGGTTGAGTTGAAATGAAGGCCGGGTGGTTGTATACCATCCGGCCTTTTTTCTTAGCTGTTTTCGTGTTGCATGTGGTCAATTATAGACTTTAATTGCTGAGCCTGAGCCGCAAGGTCCATAATGGCTTCTGAGGACTGACGCATGGCATCGCTTGTCTCAGTGGAGATGTTGTTTATCTCATCTACAGCCCTGTTGATTTGTTCTGACGTTGCAGACTGTTCTTCACAGGCGGCTGCGATTCCGCGAATCTGATCAGAAACTTCATCTGTCAGAGACAGTATTTCAGTCAGAGAGCTTCCGGCTTCCTCAGCCATGGCGGAAACAGAGCTGACCTCTTTTACGGTATTTGCACATTGGTTGATACTTTCACGGGTGCCATTCTGAATTCCTGAAATTGCCTGTTCAACTTCGCTTGTAGCTGTCATTGTTTTTTCAGCCAGTTTGCGGACTTCGTCAGCAACAACAGCAAAACCTCGTCCTGCTTCACCTGCACGAGCAGCTTCAATAGCCGCGTTAAGAGCCAGCAGGTTGGTCTGATCAGCGATATCAGAGATCACATCAATAATCTGGCCGATGGTTTCTGCACTGCTGCCCAGTTGTTTCATTTCATCTTCAAGAGCTGAGGAATAATCTTGAACAGTGCCGATTCCTGAAATCATTGTTTTAACAACTTCAGCCCCTTTTGTAGCTGTACCTTTTGCATCATTGGCAGTACCCGAGGCCTGCCCAGAGCTCCTGGCAACTTCAAGTACTGAAACATTCATTTGTTCCATAGCAGTAGCGGTTTCGCTGGTACGTTGGCTCTGCATATCCGATCCTGTAGAGGATTGCTCAATCTGAGCAGAAAGCTCTTCTGAGGCTGCTGAAATAATTTCAACAACGCCTTCAAGCTCCTTCGCGGCTTGCAACATACCATCTTTTTTTGCTGTTTCAGCTTGGGCACGGGCTTCATGGGCTTCTTTCATCGCCTCATGAGCTTTTTCTGTCTCTATGCCCGCAAGTCTGGTCTGCTCTTGTGCTTCGCTGATTTTTTCTTTTAGGTTTACGACCATCGCATTTAGAGCTTCGGCGAGAATTCCCACTTCATCACTTGTTTTTACATCGAGAACTTTGTCCAGATCACCTTCAGCTACATTAGCCGCATACTCAGTGGTTGTTATGATGGGGGCTGCCATGGAGCGGGCAATGAACCATGATAACAGCATGATAATCGGGAGGATTACCGCAATTACAATCAGTGATGAATTCCGGACATTGTTTTGAGATTTGATCATCGTTTCAATAGGCATTCCGATGAACCACATACCAATATTTTTGCCGCTTAGGCTTTTGATCGGCCAGTATGCTGTCTGGTAGTCAATGCCAAGAATGTTGTTGCGAGCCAGAAAAGTCTTACCTTGATCAATGACGGTATCCAGAACTTTCTGGTTACTCATACTTGTTCCGACAGCCCTGCGTCCTGATTTGACAATCGTTGTCATCTCGCGAGTATCACCGTTAAAAACTGTCACTTCAAGATTACTGAAATTCTTGATGTCATCTACAAAGTTTTCATCCGATAGCGACGTTCCCAGTGAAATTGTCCCGATGATCTTTCCGCCTGACTTTACCGGGGCTGTAGCGCGCAGGGAGAAAGTTACTTCCTTTCCTTTTATTATTCCTGAGCTGACCTGACCGCGTAAAGCGTTCCGTACTGTCTCGTGGTTGTCAACAGGATCGCCAAAGCTATTTGAATGTGCACGGGCAAGAACTGCCCCTTTTGCATCAGTCAATGTTAGAAATTCTGATTCAGTCTCAGACATTAGTGAGCGCAGCAGTTTCTGGGTGGCCTCAGTATCGTTGTTCTGTATGGATTTCAGAAGGTCAATATCCCTGGATAGCAGTTCAGCTTTCTCACGAAATCCTTTAGACAGGCTGTCGATGTGCCTGTCTACTACTTTTCGCATAGTAGAAATATTGCGGACAGCTTCGTCTGAAAAACCTTCATTAACATAGTGGGTTACTGTAAAAAAAATTGATATTGCTGTTGCTAATGCAATACATATCGACATCAACACAATTTTGTTTTTGATCGAAAAGTTCATAACACCCCTTCTTTTTTGATGATATTCAGTTAAAACCGTATGCATTTTTCTCCTCATCTGCATATGGTTGGATTCTGAGATTCTGCGTTCACGGCATTGTTTGATTCTTTTGTCCAGCTATAAAAAATAACTAGTTCTGCATCTAAAAAAATCAATTATAAAAGAGGTTAGAGGTGTTATATGTTTTGTGGATTTGTGAGCCTCTCCACCGCGAAGTTTGCGTTCAATCGCGAAACACCTTTGTAACTCTGATTCTATAGGTTTTACTTAAATTCTATTCGGTTTTTTTGGGATTGCATTCAAAATGCCTGCTAATAATTTCAATTTGAATATTTATATCTTGAGTTATCTATTCTTCTTTCAGATTGACCTTGATCCAATGTATATAAAATATTGTTGTATAGATATGATTTTTTAAAAAATACAGAACAAATGGTATTTGCGATACTGTGTTTCTTAAAAATAAGACACTTGTCCTTCCTGCTGCGACTATGCAAATGTGCTGTAATTACTGTCTTTTTGACACTGGTCTGATTTTTGAGAGTCTTTTTTTTAGGACTTTGTGCCAAAAATCACAAAATCTTCATTTCTTTTGCATTTAAATTTTTGTTCAAAAAAATCAAACTATTGTGATTAAAAATTCAATTCTCCAGTATTTTCAATAGAGTAAAAATTTGAAAAAAAATCAAAGTCTTGTTTTGTGCTGAAGGTGGTACATTATTTGCTAAATGTTGCTGGATGATTAATCAATCTCAATAAAGGACACACTTTTGCTGTGTGTGAGTAGTTATTTTAGTAAGTTAGTGTTCTCAACAAATATTATAGGGTTGCATGTCTATGTGGCGTATTATTATTTTTGATTATGTTAATTAAAATACTGACTGATTGACCAATCACAAATTCCTCTGTACCAGTGCAAACTGGTTAGACCTTCCCCTAAGGTTTGTTGCAGAGGAAGGGAAGGGGGGAGAAATGGGTTTACCTATGATGCAGGTGAATCTTGGCGGTAGAGGATCAGGGTTCCATATACACTCTAAGTTTTCCCGGAGGATGAAACTGCACCTGAAACATTAAGAAAAGTTTCTTTCGGTAGTTTCCGGCCTTTGTGCCTTAATCGTGAATCATTCTAAATCAAGGATTGATCCGTTGAAGAACAGATATATCCCCATAACTTTTATTGTTGCTGTCTTAGCTGTTGCGGCAATAGCCGGCTTTCTTTTTCCTCCTGCGGTGCAGGAGAATCCGGCGCGCATAGTCATGGATAATAGCGGCGGAAGAGTTCTTTTCACCCATTTTACCCATGCTGATGAGTATGGCTACGAGTGCTCAGACTGTCACCATGACGATATCGGTCAGGAAAGACCTATTGCCTGTGGGGCATGTCACCCTGCAGCGTTTGATGCAAAATTCAGGGCTGAACACCAGAAGAATTTTCAAAGTGATGAAGCATGTCTGCGTTGTCATGATGACGTTCCCACTGGACCTCTTGCAGAAGAGGACAAGCCTGACACCGAGAGTATCCCTTTGAGAGCTGACGCTTTTCATGGGCAGTGTATGAGCTGCCATGAAAGTGATGGCGGTCCTTATGGTGAAGACTCTTGTTACGAATGCCATGCGAGGTAGGTTAGATGCTTAAGATTCATTATTCATTAGAATCAGATGCCCAGAACATAATTAACGACATCACCGCACCTGCTGAATTGAACATTCAGGTGCGTAATAAGATTCTTAAAATTAAAAAAGGGCAGAAACTGGCTGCAGGTGAGCTTCTGGCTGAGCGTCCTTCCAAATATGGCGCAGCTTGCAGTGCAGCTCTTTCCGGTAAGGCCACTAAGGTTAACTATCACCACCTGACCATCAAATCTGATGGGAGTGATGAAAGTGTCGAACCTATAGATATACAATCAATGGGACCGGGCAAAGAGCTGCTGCGCACCTTGCAGGAATTGGGCATTAATATTGCCGCTCTGTCATCCCATGCGGACAATCTGGTTATCAACGGACTCAATCCTGAACCGGGAATTGCCGTTGCCGAGCTTCTTCTTGAGAATGAGAAAGAAATTCTTGAGATAGGACTTCGTCTCGCAGAGACATTGATAAACCCCATAAATACTATGTTGGCTGTTGCTAAAGGGACATCATACTCACTGCCCGGAACAGAGAGTGTTTTCATAAAGCCTAAGTACCCAAGATCCCTTGACGCAATAGTTGTTAAAAAGGTCACAGGAAAAGAATTTCCTGATGACACTAAAATAATGAGTGTCATGGATATCTATAATCTCGGACGGGTTGCCAAGTTCGGCCTGCCAGTTACTGACACCATTATGACCATTGGCGGCAGTAATTACCGTGTGCCTTTTGGAACACCTATCCGCCATATTCTTAATGAACTCGATATCTCTGTTAAGTCAGGTGATAAAGTCGTGCTGGGTGGACCATTTCGCGGTGAAGCTGTCTACAGTCTGGATGAAGGTGTTAAGAAAGGCGACCATGGCCTGTTTATCATTGAGTCCGGCCAGTTTCCTTCTGTCGAAGATGCAACCTGCATTAACTGCGGTGAATGTGTTCTCAGCTGTCCGGCCCGGATCCTGCCCAACCTGATCAGCCGTTACGCAGAGTATGAGCAGTTCGAACTGGCAGAGAAACAAGACCTGAACAGTTGTTTTGAGTGTGGACTTTGTTCCTTTAACTGTACAGTCAGACGGCCTATTCTCCAATACATCCGTTTTGCCAAGGATCAGCTCCTGGCCAGCGGACAGGCGGAAAAGGCTTAAAGGCGTTAAGGCATTGGTGATGCGCTTTGCGCTTTTGATTGGTTATTTCGCCTCCGGCGGCTTGAGGGGATAATCTCCTTAAGCATACCTGATTGGGGTTACTCTCTTAAAAAAGTTGATTGGGTAATCATATAAGGATGTCGGTATGCGGTTAAACATACAAGTTTCAAGGGTTAAAATATGACTCCTCCAGTAATTAAAGCAATGTCCGACATTGCGGTCAGACTTTCGGTCTCGCCTGCCCCTCATTGGCGCAGCAAGCGTACCGTGGAGAAGATGATGCAGTATCATCTTCTGGCTCTGGTTCCCGCAGTGATTATGGCGTTTCTGATGTACGGATTGCCAGCTCTGGCAACTGTCGGCCTTGCCGGTTCCGTGGCTGTTCTCACTGAGGCTATCTGTCTCAAGATGCAGGAACGGGACGTTAATGTAGATAATTTTACTGCTCTTTATGAAGGCATTCTCTTCGCCTTTCTGCTGCCTGCAACATGTCCTTGGTGGATGGTGACCTGCGGCGCGGCACTGACTATTGTTCTGGGTCGTACCGTTTTCGGCGGTTTCGGAACCAACCCGATTTGTGCGCCTTTGGTTGCGTGGGCATTTTGTCGTCTCTCATGGCCAGCCGCCATGGATATCGACATGAATCTGTCTCATTTCATGATCAATGCGCCTCTTGACCAGCTTAAATACTTCGGTCTGGAATCTCTTGATCAATTTAATTATATGGACTTGTTCCTTGGTCAGCAGCTTGGCGGATTGGGGGCCTCCCAGATTATCGCTGTGCTGGCGGGTGGAATCTTCCTTATCGCCACCGGTTGGGTCAGGGTGTTTATTCCCGCAGCGTTTCTTGCGGGCGTGATCGCGACTTCTTCCATTTTCTGGATGATTGACCCTGAAGTCTACGCCACCCCTTTGTTTCATTTGTTGACCGGATCAGTGATCTTCGGAGCTTTCTTTCTTGCTCCCGATGTTGCTTCAAGTCCGGTGGGCTGGATTCCGCAGGTCCTTTTCGGACTTATTGCCGGAACCATGGTGATTATCATCCGGGTTTACGGAATTTATCCTGACGGCGTTCCTTTTGCCATCATGGTGGCAAACCTTCTGACACCTCTTCTGGACCGTGTTCGTCCTAAACCTTTCGGAGGCAGATAAACCATGCGCGAAATACTTCATATGCTCGTGGTCCTGTCCTTAATCTGTGCCACCTCCGGTGCGGTACTGGTTAACCTGAAACAGGCCACCAAAAGTCAGATTGAACAGCAGGTTCTTACCTATGTGCAGGGGCCGGCTCTTCTTTCAGTTCTTGAAAATCGCGACAACGATCCTATCAAGGAGCGTGTGACCATCAAAGATATCACCGTGTTTCCGGCTATGAAAGATGGCGAACTGGTTGGTATTGCTCTTGAGTCCTTTGCTCCCGGTTATTCCGGAGACATCGGGGTTATGGTCGGTTTTGATGTGAAAAAGGACGAACTCCTTGGTATCGGTATCACGACTCAGACTGAAACTCCCGGCCTCGGAACCCGTATCATGGCTGATTCCTTTACCGGTAAATTCAAGTCTCACGGGCTTGAATCCATGCAGGTTACAGCCAAAGGCGGAGACATCGATTCAATTGCAGGTGCAACATATTCTTCCGTTGGTACTGTGGACGCTGTCCGTAAAGCCATCGAGGTTTATCAGTCCATCAAGCCCGAGATCAATTTGATCTGGAAGAAGTCTTAAGGAGAAACCATGAGCCGTTTAGTAAAAGAATTTGCAAAAGGACTCTGGGATGAACTTCCTCCGTTCAGGGTTCTGCTGGGCCTTTGTCCCACACTTGCTGTTACTTCAACAGCGGAAAATGGTCTGGGTATGGGACTTGCGGTCATTTTTGTTCTGACCATGTCCAACCTGATCATTTCCACCATCAGAAAAATTATCCCTGCGAAAGTACGTATCGCTTGTTTCATCGTTATCACCGCATCGCTGGTTGTTACCGTTGAACTGTTGATGCAGGCTTACGCTTATCCGCTATACCAGAAGCTGGGCATCTTTGTTCCGCTTATTGTTGTTAACTGCCTTATTCTGGGCCGTGCTGAAGCATTTGCTTCCAAGAATGGAATAGTCCTCTCCATTGCCGATGCACTGGGGATGGGGATCGGTTTCACCGCATCCCTGACTTTTCTCGGCGCAGTACGCGAAATTTTGGGGAACGGAACAGTGTTCGGTACTCAGGTCATGTGGTCTTCTTTTGAACCTGCTGCATTTATGGTCATGGCTCCGGGCGCATTTGTCGGTCTGGGTGTGATTCTAGCGGGTATGAATGCCTTCAACAGGTACAACAGCCGCCGTAAAGGCGAGACTCCTCCTGATGTGATGAATTCCTCCTGCGCTCATTGCGGTGCCTGTGGCGCTGCCGGCGGCGGAATCGAAAACCTCAAGGATAAATAGGGGAGACTGTTAAAATGGAATACTTTCTGCTCTTTATCTCTGCAATTTTCATCAATAACATCGTACTGGTTCAGTACCTTGGCGCATGTCCCTTCATGGGAACATCCAAGTCTACAGATGTTGCCATGGGAATGGGCGGAGCCGTTATATTTGTTACCTTGATGGCAACAGCCATCACCTGGCCCCTGCATCAGTATGTGCTCATTCCTTTCGGCATTGAGTACCTGCAGACCATTGTCTTTATTCTGGTCATTGCATCGCTGGTACAGTTCGTTGAGATGTTCCTGAAAAAGGTCATCCCGCCCCTATATAAATCACTGGGCCTCTTTCTACCCCTGATCACCACCAACTGTGCGGTGCTGGGTGTGGCAATTATGGTTCAGCGCAACGAATACTCATTCATCAAGTCCATGATGTACGGATTAGCTTCCGGCATCGGCTTCCTGATTGCTCTGGTCATCATTTCATCCATCCGTGAAAGACTGGATATCGCTCCGGTTCCTCAGGTTTTCAGAGGCGTTCCCATCGCTCTGATTATGGCAGGTATTATGTCACTGGCGTTCTTCGCGTTTCAGGGCATGGCCGCTTAACCGGACAGTCAAGGAGATAAATTAAAATGGTTACTTCTTCTATTCTAGTTCTGTTTCTACTAGGTCTCACAGCTGCTTCTATTCTCGCTGCTGCATCTAAAGTGCTGCATGTTGAGGAAGATCCCCGTATTGCAAAGGTCGAAGGCTGTTTTCCGGGTGCTAACTGCGGTGGTTGCGGTTATCCAGGTTGTTCTGCTGCTGCCGGGGCAATTGTAAAAGGCGAGGCTGCTCCTGAAATCTGCGTAGCCGGTGGTGCTGAAATTGCTGAGAATATCGCAGCTATTATGGGACTTGAAGCCTCTTTCAAGGAACCTAAGGTTGCTAATAATATCTGCACAGGCGGTTCCCGTGCAAATTTGCTGTTCGACTACGAGGGAGTTGAAGACTGCCGCGCAGAAGCATTGCTTTACGGTGGTGAAAAGACCTGCGGCCTTGGTTGTATCGGTCTTGGCTCTTGCGTTAAGGTTTGCGGTTTCGATGCCATCCGCCTTAACGAAGACGGTATCCCCGTAGTAGATATGAACGCCTGCCGCTCCTGCGGTAAATGCGCTGAAGTTTGTCCCACCGGAGCTATCCGCATCAGCGGTATGACCATGGACCTTCTTCACCTCAATAAAATTGACGATTGTCTGGCTCCGTGCATGCAGAAATGCCCCGCACAGATCGACGTTCGCACATATATCAATCAGATGAAGCACGGCGACATGCGCGGCGCTTTGCTGACCATGAAGGAACGCAATCCGCTTCCACTGGCTGTAGGCCGACTTTGCCCCGCGCCTTGTGAAACCATCTGCCGTCGAAACATTGCTGATGACGGCGTTGCTATTCATACCCTGCACAGGTTTGTTGCTGACTGGGAGATGAATTCTGGTTCACGTCTTAAGCTGGATTGCAACCCTGCATCAGGTCATAAAGTTGCTATCATCGGCGGCGGACCTGCCGGTCTGTCCTGCGCCTACTTTCTGCGTCGTATCGGTCACGAACCTGTTATCTTTGAAAAACGTGAGCAGATCGGGGGTATGATGAAGGGTGTTATCCCTGAGTACCGTCTGCCTTCCAAAGTCGTGGACTGGGAAGTTCAGTCTATCCTCGACCTAGGCGTTGATGTTCGTACTGGAGTTGAATTCGGCAAGGACATTACTGTTAAGTCTCTTGAAGAAGACGGGTATGAAGCTGTTTTCATCGCAACAGGTGCTTGGAAAGTTCCTGCTCTGGAAGTTGAAAACGCTGAAGCTGAGGGCGTTGTCGACGCAGTTACTTTTCTTGAGCAGGTAGGCAAATCAATCACTGAGCTCAAGGGCAGGAAAGTCGTTGTTGTCGGTGATACCAATACCGCTATGGATGTTGTCCGCAGTGCTGCCCGACTTGATTGCGATGTAACTTCACTTGTCGGCTGTATTCAGAGAAAAATGTCCGCCAATAAGAATGAAGTTAAACGTGCGACTGAATTGGGCAGCGAGCTTAAATTCCTGACCAGACCTACCAAAGTGATTACTGACGGCGGCAAGGTCTCTGGAATTGAATTCTGCGAAGTTCAGTACAAAGATCCTAAAAAAGCACTTGGTGTTCCTGAACCTGTGGCAGGAACTGAACAGACCATTGATGCTGATATTATCGTTGTAGCTACTGATCGTATTGTAGATGCAGCTCCGTTTGCGGATGAGACCGGGACTTCTATGTTCGCTATGAATAAGAAGACCGGCGGTATCAATGCAGACAAGACTTCCTTACAGACCAACCAGCCCAACGTGTTCGTTGGCGGTGAAGTATATACCGGACGCAGCATAATTATTCAGGCTGTCGCTGACGGACGTCGCGCTGCTCGCGGGATTCATCACTTCATTACTGAAGGTGCCATTCCTGAACCGCAGAACCCGCAGCTCCGTGTTATCCCGGAATCAATTCTTAAAAATATGGATGTGACTTATACCATTCCTAGGAATAAAAGTGCCTGAAATTACTGTTGAGGAACGCAGGTCTACATTCAAGGAAGAGGTTAAAGGTTCTATCGTTTATGAAGCAGCCCGCAAAGAAGGTAGCCGTTGTCTGCGTTGTGGCCTGACTTGTTATGATGCTGAAGCTGGAGCCGAATACGCTCAGGATGCAGACGTGCAGAAATTCAGCGAATTGGGCAAGGAATAAATCTGTGAGAGCCTTTAGCAGACGTTCATTTGTTAAAGCATTTAGTGCAATGGGAGTCGGGGCGGCCTTAGCGGCCACCCCGGTTTCCGCTGCAATGCGTGTTGCTGATGCATTGCGCCTCGGTGACCGTCGCTACAAAGTGAGCGAAGTCAGGACTCTTATGGGGACCAGTGTTGTCATCACTGCGATCCATGAATCAAAAGCAGCCGCAGAATCTGGCATTGCTAAGGCTTTTGTCGAGATCGAACGTCTTGCTGCTCTTTTTGATCGTCATCAGCCGGATACTCCTGTTTCACTGCTTAACAAAACAGGACGCCTAACTGATATAGCGCCTGAGTTGTATGAAGTCATGGATAAAGCCCAGATCTTTTACCGCCGTTCCAGTGGAGCATTTGATTCAACCGTGCTGCCTTTGGTGGAAATGATTAAACGTAATGCACCTTCTGGTGGAAGAGTTACTTTGACCAAGAGTGACCTTGATGATGCATTGGCTTTGGTTGATTCTGATGCTCTTAAAATTTCAAAAAATGAAATTTGTTTTAGCAAAAAGGGCATGTCTGTGACTTTGGATGGCATCGGTAAAGGATATATTGTTGATCGGGCTTCAAATCTTTTATCGGCCTGTGGTATTGATAATCATCTGATCAATGCTGGTGGGGATATTCGGGCCTGTGGTGAGTGCTCTGCCGGTCAACCTTGGATTGTCGCCATCGAAGATCCCGGGCGGAAAGGACACTATCCGGCAATTATCCAGCTCAAAGACGCTGCTGTTGCCACTTCAGGAGGCTATGAAGTCTATTTTGATGCTGATCACGTTCATCACCAGACAATCACTCCGCAAGGTGCTGTTGCATCCGGTAGCTGTATGAGTCTTTCAGTAACAGCTCCTACTGTAATGGAAGCTGATGCTCTTTCAACTTCTGCATTTGTCATGGATTCAAAAAATGCTGTCAGTTTTGTTAACAGTCAAAACCAGTGTGAGTGCCTCATGGTCGGGATTAATGGCGATAAGCATATCTCTCGTAACTGGGAACAGATGGTTCGTGTTTAAGGTGTAATTGCTTTTTAATAAATTTTGATAATGCACCGTTTGTAGCAGCAAGAACTGAAACCTCCTTTAACCCAGAAGTGTTCTTGCACCTGCTAGACTGGGGAATCCTGTTACCTCTCCGGTTTAGGGCATCAGTAGGAAAAGCTGATTAAACGGCATCTGCATTAAGGGAAAACCAACCTCACTCCCCATGAAAGCTAAGCGGGTCGGAAGCTCACTCTTCTGACCCGCTTACATTTTATTTATCTATATCCAGCGTTTTACCTTCGCTGCATAATCTTCATAATCCTGCCCGAAAACAGCTTTCATACGTCCTTCCTCAAATGGGATGTATATGTTTGATACAATCATTGTGAATAGTGCCAGCAGAGCAAAGGCTACCCATGTCTCAGTTGTCAGGGCTGTGCCTAAAAGAACTGTGATCATGCCTAAATACATTGGGTTTCTTGTGTATTTGAATGGGCCGCTGACAACCAGTTTTTCTGGATCTTTAAATGTACTGATGTTTGTTTTTTCTTTTTAAAAAGATTTGACCCTGAAAAAGAAAGGGCTAATCCTGCTGCAATAAGTATCCATCCTGAGCAGTACAGAGTTGTTGGTACATTCCAGCCTGTCAACTCAACTGATCCTGCGCAGAGCATAAGGATTATGCTTAAATAGAATAGGATAGGGGGAATCGGGAAGTTTTTCATTATTTTACTCCTGTTGGTTTGTTGTTGAATTTAAAATAAGAATGGATGTGATGTTTGTCAACTATGTTGTCAAAAAGACATGCTAGTTGTCATTGTATTTATGTTGTGCTAGTTATACTATATGAAAAAAGCAGATGGAAAAGACGTTCATGAGTTCTTCCGTTCTCTATGTGGAGCATGGCAAGCGGTAGAAATGGTTGAGGAAACGATACATCAAAAAGGTGGGCTGACAGGTGCACAGGTTAAAAATATTGCGCACCTGTTGTCCGGCGGGCCTATGACAGTGTCTGATTTAGCTTTTGACCGCGGAGTTTCGCGTCAATCTGTCCAAGTCGCCGTATTGGCAATGGTCAAAAAGCAGTATGTCATTTTGGCAGATAATCCACGCCATAAGAAGGCGAAGCTTGTAGTTGTTACTGAGCTTGGACGAGAAAAGTATGAAACAGCTCAGCAGGCTGAGTACCGGATAATTGAGAAGGAGTTTCCCGATTTAGACCGAGAGCGCGTTGAGGACGCGACTAAATTGTTGAGAGAGGTTCGAATGCGGCTTAAAGATTTTGGAAAAGGGTAGATGAGTCTAGTCGGGATTTTTCGGATTGTGCATACCTGAAGGATGAAATAAGGTTTGGCTGCGGAAAATTAATTGTTTTTGCTGCTAAAATGATCGTCAATCATGCTGCGGGTAGATTCCAATGGGAGAGGTTTTGTCAGAAAAAAACCTTGGACCATATCACAGCCTAACATTCTTAAAACATCTAATTGCTCCTCAGTTTCAACTCCTTCGGCTACGGCTTTCATTTTAAGCCCATGGGCAAGATTTATCACCGACTCAACGAGCTTTCTGGCATTACGGTCAGAATTAATTTCAGCGATAAAACTTTTATCGATTTTTATGCTTTGGGTTGGGAAAGTGCTAAGATAAGCCAATGAAGAATATCCTGTTCCAAAATCGTCAATGGCGCAGGTTACACCTAAGTCATTTAAAGCATGTAGCTTTGCAGCTGCCAGTGTCGGCTCTATTATAAAAGCTGATTCAGTCAATTCTAATACAAGAGTTTCCGGAGGGATGTCGTATTTACTTACTGTCTCGTCGACAAATCTAACGAGACTTGATTCAGCCATGTGAACGGCACTGATGTTAACTGAAATGTGGATGTCACTGCATTTGTTGGATTCTGAAAGGCAGTCTGCCCATATTCTGCAAGCTTTGTCTAAAACGTAGCGATCCAGCTCAATAATAAGTCCAGTCTCTTCTGCGATAGGAATGAAGTCACCGGGGCTGATTGAACCTTTTTCTGGATGTCGCCAACGCACAAGAGCCTCGAATCCAGCTAAAGTCAGGTTTTGATCTAAATTATATTGAGGCTGAAAAACGAGTTCGAATTCAGCGTCCTTCAATGCACGCTTGAAATCATTTTCAAACAAAAGGGCGTCGTAGTCACTATGTTTTAAAGATTCTGTATATACAGAGAATCTGTTCTTTCCACGCTGCTTGGATCTACGCATGGCAGTGTTGGCCCTGCCTATAATATCACTAGGAGAAATGTTTTCGTTGGTGGCTATGTACATACCATAGCTTATATCTAGATTAAACTTAACTCCATCGATATCATACGTCTGTTGCAAAGAATGTCTTAACTTTTTAAGACATTTAACACCGTCTGAAGGCGAAGACTTTTCAAGTAACAAGACAAAGTCATCTCCACCAATACGACTTGGAGTGTTGTATTTGCTAGTGAATTTAAGCAATCTATTTGCAGCCTGGGTGAGTATTTTATCACCAGTATAGTGACCAAAGCTGTCGTTGACTCTTTTGAAGTTGAGAATGTCAATGAAAACTACATTAAATTCAAAATCTGGATTTTGTTTTTTCTGTAATTGAGCTCGTTTGATTTTATCAGTTAAAAATCTTCTATTGGGTAGTTTTGTTGTAAAGTCTTGAAATGCTTGATTTTTTAATATCTCTCTTGATTTTAGTAACTTATTGAACATTCTGATGTTTAAGTAGGCTGTAGATACGACAAACAGAGAGCCAAGGAATAAAATAGGCCCGAATATGGCATTGAAATCAAACTCATAGTGGAAGATCATAGAGATAATTACTGCAGAATATCCGAGAACAAAAGACAGAATTAGGGATATCAGGATTGTAAAACTGTCTTTTGTCTGTCTGAAAAGTGCTGGTTCATTTTTCCGCAGTTTCAAGAATACGTGCAGATAACAACTTACTCCGCTAATCAAAATTAGCAGCCCAGCAAAGATACAACTTACGAAAAGAGTGGTGCTTGAGTCTTTAATGAAATGCATACGAATTTCCTATCTCTGAGGTGTGAAGCTGTCAATTAGACTTCGCTTACTGTGAGATATTTAACTGCCTTTTGAGCACAGCACAATAGTTCTGGTTGGTAAGGGATGCTTGAGTCTTTTTTTGATTATAAGCAAGCATATATGCATTTTGCCCAATGTACTGATTCTATCTCAATTCTGCCTATCGATTCAAAGTAGGAGTCGGTTGGTATGGTCTGGCTGTCAGGCACAAAATTAACTTTTAATTATTTATTTTTACAAGAGCTTTAATAATACTGCCTAGTTCAGGTCTTTTGTTTATGTCGTGAACGTCTATGTAGCGGATGAATCCTTTTTTATCGATAATAAAAATTGCTCGTTCAGTTACTCCTTCTGAACGTAGAATTCCAAATTTTTTGGCGGTCTCACCATGGGGCCAAAAGTCTGAAAGAACAGGAAACCAGACTCCTGAGTCTCCCATCTGGCTTGTCCATGCGAAGAGTGAGGGGACATTGTCGGTTGTTATTCCGATAAGTATGGCGTCGTTTTGTTCAAAAAGTTCCTGAGCAATATTGTAGCCGGGCCACTGGTCGGAACATATGGGCGTAAAAGCGGCTGGGACAAAAGATATTACAACATTTTTATTACCTTCAAATGAGGACAGGCTGATTTTCGTTCCATCAATTGAGGGGAGAAGGAAGTCTGGAGCTTTGTCGCCAACTTTCACTTTTAATTTACTGTTGATAGGTTTTAGCTCTCCAGCTTCGTATATTTGGGCACTGGAAATTTTAGCAGTAGCTGTTTGTGGTGCGAAGGTAAAAATTGCAACTATAAATAATAATGGTATGAAATTATGCATGATGGTATCCTTGTTATAATTTGATTGTTGTGTTTACTGGATGTTGTAAAAGTTTACTCATAATAAGGTTGCATTTCATTTAATATATAGCATTTTTGTTTGTGCAGATAGAGGTCGTTGTGAGTTCTAAAAATACTAAATGATTTCTTGATTTTTAGTCACCATATGTATTAAAAGGCAGTGAAAATACAAACCGTTATTCTAGTCTCTTGAGGTGAATATCAATTATTTCAATAACTATACGGAACTGGTGCTTAGAAATTGTTTGGTAGTTATGCTTGCTCTTTTCTTCACTGGGGTGTTTATACCTAAAGCTTATGCTGAGGAATTTAAACCAGTGGTAATTTACCAGGGTAGCATTGAGCTTAATTCCTTTAATGTTTCAATCCATAAAGGCGTACAGCGTTTTGAATTAAAGACAGATTACAAGTGTACTGAAGTTGTTACAAGCCTTAATATGGATGACTACGTGAAATGTGTTACAGAATATGCAGACCGTGGTTATTCTCCAATATTTATGCTCTATGGAAATCATTTTCCAGGGCTGGTTGGGTTTACCCGTAAGTATCCAGCAACAAGGTTTATCGTTTTGGATACGGTCCGTGATGAACCCAATATCTTTTCTTTTATTCTGGCTGAACATGAAGGCTCCTTTCTTGCCGGGGCCCTTGCTGCAATGGTTTCAAAAACTAAAAAGATTGGCTTCGTGTCTGTAGTCGACACTCCTTTTCAGCGTCGTTTTTTATGTGGTTATGCGCAAGGAGCGAAGTCTATTGATCCAAGCATTGAAGTATTTGAAGCCTTTACCGGAGATGGTTTGGGGGCATGGTTCAACAGTACGGCTACAGCTAATGCTGCAAATCATATGATGGATAAGGGGGCAGATATTGTTTATCAGGCTGCAGGAGGTGCTGGCCCTGCCGTACTTGAAGCTGCCGCTAAGCGGGGTAAGCTTGGTATCGGAGTTGATATTAACCAGAACGGTTTATTTCCTGGGAGTGTGTTGACCTCAATGGTTAAACATACTGATAAAGCTATATTTGCTGCGCTGAGATTAGCCCAGCGTGGTATCTGGCGCGATAATTATAAAAGACTCGGTTTGGCACAGGATGCTGTCGGGATTGTTTTTGATGAATATAATGCTGATTTAATCAC
>JMSU01000213.1_pt1 | contig 20630 bp, 18 predicted proteins | sample 179011 | NCBI WGS metagenome assembly JMSU01 (sample SAMN02769580, study PRJNA246767) | bioreactor metagenome | isolation source: Culture-1 Bioreactor ArsB derived from microbial biomass from the upper 2 cm... | place: Germany: Bremen | collected day 87 after inoculation
AAAACTTCGAGCCCGAATTCATCACAGACGTTGTTAAACCTATCCTTGCTCAGAAAGGTGATGATCTGCCCGTTAGTGCATTTTCTCCTGACGGACGTTTCCCCATGGGAACTTCACGTTTTGAAAAACGCGGCGTAGCAATCATGGTTCCTGAATGGATCAAAGATAATTGTATCCAGTGTAACCAGTGTTCCTTTGTCTGCCCGCACAGTGCTTTGCGCGCCGTTCTTGCTGACGAAGAAGAAATGAAGATTGCACCTGAAGGTTTTGAGACTGTTGAAGCGAAAGGTAAAGGCCTTGAAGGTCTGAATTACCGTATGCAGGTCAACGCTCTTGACTGTCAGGGTTGCGGAAACTGCGCGGACATTTGTCCTGCTAAAGAAAAAGCTCTGGTTATGAAGCCTATCGCTACTCAGACCGGTGCTCAGGTTCCCAACTATGATTTCTCTGAAATCGTATCCTTCAAGGACACCATCCTGCCTCGCACCAGCGTTAAAGGCAGCCAGCTGCAGCAGTCTCTCATGGAATTCTCCGGTGCATGTGCCGGTTGTGGTGAAACTCCCTACGTTAAGGTTCTGACTCAGCTCTTCGGTGAGCGCATGATCATTGCCAACGCAACAGGTTGTTCATCCATCTGGGGTGCTTCCGCTCCTTCCACTCCTTATTGCGAGAACATTGAAGGACACGGACCTGCATGGGGTAACTCACTGTTCGAAGATGCAGCTGAATATGGTTTCGGTATGGAAATGGCTATTTCCAACCGTCGTGACCGTCTCAAAATGCTCATGGAAAAAGCTCTTGAACTCGACATCAGCTCCGAACTCGCGGAAGCCATGAAAGGCTGGATCGAGAATAAGGACGATGCTGAAAAGTCCCGTGAATTCGGTGACAAGCTGCGTGAAGTTCTCGCAGTTGAAGCTGACACCCACGAGCAACTCCTCGAAATTGAAGAGCAGGAAGACATCTTCACCAAGAAGTCCGTATGGTGCTTCGGTGGTGACGGCTGGGCTTATGATATCGGTTTCGGCGGTCTGGACCACGTTCTTGCTTCCGGCAAAGACATCAACGTGCTGGTTATGGATACCGAAGTGTACTCTAACACCGGTGGTCAGGCTTCTAAAGCAACTCCTCTCGGATCTGTTGCCAAGTTCGCAGCAGCCGGTAAACATACTGCTAAAAAAGACCTCGGTCGCATGATGATGAGTTACGGCTACGTTTACGTTGCCTCCATCTCCATGGGTGCCAACAAGAATCAGGTCATGAAAGCATTCCTCGAAGCTGAAAGCTATCCCGGACCTTCCCTGATTATTGCTTACGCTCCCTGTATCAATCAGGGCATCAGAAAGGGCATGGGTAAAACTCAGCTCGAAGGTAAACTTGCAGTTGATTCCGGTTACTGGCCTCTTTACCGCTTTGACCCCCGTCGCCAGGATAATGGCGAGAATCCATTGGTTGTTGAATACAAAGAACCTGATGGAACTTTGCAGGAATTCCTGTCCGGCGAAAATCGCTACGCAATGCTTGAGCGCATGATGCCTGAAGCATCTAAAGAAATGCGTTCCGGTCTTGAAAAAGACTGCAAGCAGAGATACAAAATGCTCAAGCAGCTTGCTGAACTCGATTACTCAGAAGATTAATCAAGTCACGGCAAAAGTGTCTGTATAAAATGGCCCCCGCGTTCTGATGGACGCGGGGGCTTTTTTAGATTGTGTTACTTGGCCTTCGGGGACCAGAGAAACTTTTACTAAAGCTTCACTACTTTGTATGGGTATATTTGTTTTGGATTCTTCAACAGCTTGCCAAAAGTATCGTTTCGGGCAAGAAGAAAAGCACTTGAATTAAGGAGAATCGTTTGACCGAAATAAATGCATCCTCACCTCTTGATATGAAAGTGTCTCATAGTGCAGGACTTATGTCCGGTATGCTGGAGATGTATCCGCCGGAACGGATCGCAGTTGCGTGGACAGGTGGTAAGGATTCCACCGTTGTGCTGGCTCTTTGGCGTGAAGTGCTCAAAAGCAAGGGGAAGGAGGCTTCGCTGGTGCTGGTTCCACAAGCCCTGTCCATTGATACCGGAGTTAAATTTTCCGAAGTAATGTCTTTTCGGGATCGCCTTGCCGTAAAGTGGGGTGTTGACGTAAAGGTTATCCGTCCTGATGTGGATATTACAGCTTATCCCGTTGCCGAGGACCATGTTAAATGTTGCGGCGATCTTAAAATTAAGCCTTTGCAAAAGGCCATTGAAGAATTTGAAATTGACCTGCTCATATCCGGGATTCGCCGTGATGAACATCCAAGCAGAGCAGGGCGGCGGTATATGGAAGTACGGGACGAACCCGATCATACCTTGCTTAATCCTATTCTCGAATGGACAGAGATGGATATCTGGTCATTTATCACTATGTATCAGATTCCGCATTGCGAGCTTTATGATCAGGGTTATCGGTCTCTCGGTTGCAAGCCTTGCACTGTTCTCGGCGGGGCGGGCAATGAGCGTGAAGGGCGTAGCGCTGAAAAAGAAAAGAATTTGGAATTACTTACTTCATTGGGATATTTCTAATAGATAGAGCCATTTGTCTGCTTCTGTGGTCAAAAGAGCTAAGCCCTCCTGCTTTCCCTATTGTAAGATGGTTAAAAAGATAAATAAAGAGTGACTATAAAAATGATTATTAATTTTTGCTGTTCGAGATATGAAGCCGATGAATCATGGAAAGAATTTTTCACCCTGCCTAGGCAGATGGAATTAAGCAGGATCGGTTCTGCTATAGGTAATGATTTTACGCCTTCTGCTGACAAGGTTTTGCGGTTTTGTGAAACTGATCTGTCAAAGATCAAAGTTGTTATTCTCGGGCAGGATCCTTACCCACAAGACGGGGTTGCGACCGGAAGGTCTTTTGAAGTTGGTGATATTAAAACATGGGCAGCTTTGAAACGTAATGCTTCGCTGGTTAATATTCTTAAGCTGTTACATAAAAATTATCTGAATGCTGACGGAATTGTGGGCATTGCAAAAATTCGCGAAGATATTTCAGCGGGCATTTTTCCTGTCCTGCCTCCTAAAAAAATGTTCACTTATTTGGAAGAACAGGGTGTTCTTTTTCTGAATACTGCTTTGAGCTGTCGGATTGATAATTCCGGCAGTCACACTGAAATATGGAGAAATTTTTCAGAAGCACTGATGCGTTTTATTTCCAATAAAAATCCTAATGCCAAATGGTTTCTTTGGGGCAAAGACGCGCAGGAGTTTTGCTCTTTTGTTCCTGAGGCCCAAAAACTTACCAGTTATCATCCACGCCTTTTTGATCAAAAGCCCGGTTCATTTCTCGGCGAAAACCATTTTGCCAAATGCCCGGAAATAATCTGGGTTGAGAAAAAGTCTTAATACATACAGCAACTAAAAGTTTTTGGGACTCTTAAGCCCTTTTTTCAAAAAGGGTTTAAGCCGCCGGAGGCCCTCAAAAAGCCGTCCTTGGCTACGCTGAGGATATGTATTATGCTACCGCGCACGTTATTGATAATCAGGTGCTAAACTGAATTAAATCAGGTGAAAAATGATCAATAGAAAAAAGACCCGTGAACTGTTTGTCGGGAACGTCGGCATCGGCGGTGACAACCCTATCAGGGTTCAGTCCATGTGCAACACCGACACCCGCGATGCTCTTTCCACAAGAGCGCAGATCGATGCATTAGCTGAGGCCGGATGCGAGATCGTGCGTGTTGCCGTACCGGACGAGGAAGCAGCTAAAGCTTTGCCTCAAATCCGCAAAGGCTCTCCTGTTCCATTGGTGGCAGATATCCATTTTGATTACCGTCTTGCGCTGGCAGCAATGGAAGCCGGAATTGATTCACTGCGTATCAACCCCGGTAACATCGGCGGCGAGGATAAAGTTGACTCCGTTGTTGCTGCGGCTAAAGAACGCAGAGTGCCTATCCGTATCGGCGTGAACGGTGGCTCTCTGGATAAGGCTCTGCTTGCCAAGTACGGCGGCCCGACTCCTGAGGCCATGGTGGAAAGTGCACTGGAACACGTGGCTTTGCTGGAAAAGAGAAATTTTTACGATACTAAAATATCGCTTAAATCTTCATCTGTTCTGAATACTATTGCCGCATATAAGTTGCTGTCAGAAAAGGTCGACTATCCCCAGCATGTCGGGATCACCGAAGCCGGAACTCTGGTTCGAGGCGCCGTTAAATCTGCAGTTGGTCTGGGCATATTGTTCTGGGAAGGACTTGGGGATACCATGCGCGTTTCCCTGACTCATGACCCTGTTGCAGAGGTCGGAGTTGCCTGGGAGATTCTGCGTTCATTGGGACTTCGTGAACGTGGCCCCGAAATTGTATCCTGCCCCACCTGCGGACGTACTGAGATTGAGCTGATTGATCTGGCGCAGAAGGTTGAAGAGAATCTGCGCGGAGTTACGGATGTTTTTACTGTGGCTGTCATGGGCTGCGTTGTTAACGGCCCCGGTGAAGCTAAAGAAGCTGACATCGGCATTGCCGGTGGACGCGGACTGGGTATCATTTTCCGTAAAGGTGAAGTCATCCGCAAGGTCAAAGGCGATGAAAATCTGCTACCTGAATTTATGAAAGAAATCGAAATATTTTTGGAAGAAAAGAGAGGAAAATAAATGCGTTTAAGCCGTTACTATATCCCTACATTGAAGGAAGATCCTTCCGAAGCGGAAGTTGTATCCCATAAATTGCTCATGCGTGCAGGTATGATCCGTAAACTTACAAGCGGTATCTATAACTACCTGCCGCTCGGTCTCAAGTCTTTGAATAAAGTCGGTGCCATCGTGCGTGAAGAAATGAACCGCGCCGGAGCACTTGAAGTACTTATGCCTATGGTTCAGCCCGGTGATCTCTGGCAGGAAACAGGACGCTGGGATTATTACGGTAAAGAACTGCTGCGTGTGAAAGACCGTCACGGTCGTGACTACTGCCTTGGGCCTACCCACGAAGAAGTCATTACCGACCTCGTGCGCGGCGAAGTAAAATCCTATAAGCAGCTACCTCTTAATCTGTATCAGGTTCAGACCAAGTTCCGTGACGAAATTCGTCCCCGTTTCGGCCTCATGCGCGGCCGTGAATTTGTTATGAAAGATGCTTATTCTTTCGACAAAGACGAAGCCGGAGCAGAAGAGTCTTACCGCAACATGTTTGAAGCTTATAAAAAAGCTTTCTCCCGCATCGGCCTTAATTTCCGTCCTGTGCAGGCTGATTCAGGTGCAATTGGTGGTGATTTTTCACATGAATTCCACGTACTGGCCGATACCGGTGAAGATACAATCGCTGTCTGCAAAGATGAAAAATGCGGTTATGCTGCCAACCTTGAAAAAGCAAAAGTTGCAGCTCCCGCAGGCGAGGAGCAGATCAATGCTGATTGCCCCGCAATTGAAGAAGTTGCCACACCCGGAAAGCATACTGTTGAAGAAGTTTGCGAATTTCTAAGTACTTCCGCTGACAAGCTTGTTAAAACCATGCTTTTCACCGTTGATGGTGAGCCCGTTGCCGCCCTTGTGCGCGGTGACCGTGAACTCAATGACGTTAAACTGCGCAACCTTGTTGGCGGAAATGAAATTGAAATGGCAAATGAGGAGCAGGTTAAAGAATGGACGAATGCTCCTGTCGGTTTTGCCGGACCTGTAGGTCTCAAGGTAGAACGTATTTTTGCTGATCATGAACTTCTCGTATGCAACGATTTGATTGCCGGAGCCAACAAGGGCGATACACACATCAAGCATCTGTCTCTCGGTCGTGATTGCAAGATTGAGCAGTTCGCTGATCTGCGTGTTATCACCGAAGCCGATCCCTGCCCGGAATGCGGCGCAGCCATCGAATTCACCAAAGGTATCGAAGTGGGGCACGTGTTCAAACTTGGCTCCAAGTATTCCAAGTCCATGGAAGCTGTCTTTCTTGACGAGAACGGCAAGACTCAACCTATGGTTATGGGCTGTTACGGAATCGGTGTGTCCCGCATTGTTGCATCAGCCATTGAGCAGAACAACGATGAGAACGGCGCAATCTTTCCGCCTACCATCGCACCTTTTGAAATCTGCGTAATCTCCCTTGGTGGTAAAGACGCAGCTGTTAACGAAAAGGCTGAAGAACTTTACAACCAGCTCATGGAAATGGGCATCGACGCTGCATACGATGACCGTAAGGAACGTCCCGGTGTTAAATTTGCTGATGCAGATCTCATCGGTTACCCCATGCAGCTTGTTATCGGCGGTAAAGGGCTTAAAAACGGAATCGCTGAAGCAAAGAATCGCAAAACAGGCGAAAAAATTGAGCTGCCGCTTGATAATTTCATCGAAGCTTTTAAAGCATGGCGTTCAGATATCTGGGCTTCATGGAATTTGAAAGTTAAATAATAATGTCTCCGACGGGCGGAGAGGGGAGTCTTTTGCGAAAAGTTTCCCCTCCCCTGACCTCTCCTTTTTAAATCGCTTCCAGCTTAAATAATTAAAAGTTTTTGGGATTGTTAAACCCTTTTTTCAAAAAGGGTTTAACCCGCCGGAAGCATCATCTTTCATTCTTAAAAACGCGTAGCGTATCCAATTTTACGCCCTGCGAGGCCGCCAGAGGCCTACCTAAAGCCAGCTAATATTTTATATGAGAATATTTTCAGTCACAGATATAACGCGTGCCGTAAAAGACGTATTGGAGACCGAGTTCCCTTTTATTTGGGTGAAGGGGCAGGTCACTAATCTGGCGCGTCCTGCTTCGGGCCATATCTATTTTACACTGACTGATGGTGACGCCGGACTTTCTGTGGTCTGGTTTAAGGGTAATCAGAAGCAGGGCAGCGGTGAGGGGGAAAGTGTTAATCCACTGACCGGAGAGATTGAGACTGGTGGTAAGCTGGAGCTTGAGGATGGCATGGAGATTCTTTGTGCCGGACATATGAATGTTTACCCTCCGCGTGGTGTATATCAATTAGTGGCGGAACTGGTTCAGGAGCAGGGTGTTGGTGATTTAAAGCTTGCTTTTGAGGCCATGAAACGCAAGCTGGCTGAGAAAGGTTATTTTTCTGAAGACCGGAAAATGGAAATTCCTGCATCACCGAAAAAGGTGGCGGTTGTTACGGCCCCTGCAGGTGCTGCTGTGCGTGATTTTTTGAAGATTGCAGAAGGGCGCGGAACCGGAGCGCAGATTCGGATTTACCCTACTCTGGTGCAGGGCGATCTTGCTCCGGCTCAGATTGCGGCAGCACTTGATCAGGTAGGTGAAGACGGCTGGGCTGATGTCGTTGTGCTGATTCGCGGTGGCGGTTCACTTGAGGATTTGTGGGCCTTTAATACTGAACCCGTTGCTGATGCGCTTTTCAGGTCAACGATACCTGTTGTTTGCGGTGTTGGGCATGAGGTAGATTTCTCTATTGCTGATTATGTTGCTGATAAACGGGTTGCAACTCCGAGCCATGCTGCACAGGAACTTTGGCCCCGGCGTGAGACGTTAATGCAGACCGTTGATGAGCTTGAGGGTGGCTTGTTGCGAGGTTATGAAAATTTTCTTGATGTGCGGGAATCACGGCTTGAGACTTTGCAGAAAGGTCTTGGCTGGCTGTCTCCTGCACAGCGTATTGATAGATTGCTTTCTTCTTTTAAAGAAGAGGGCGTAAGGCTTGGGCGGGCGGTTGAAAATTTTGTTGTTAAAAAGGAAATAGATGCTGATGCACTTGAGCGCAGACTTTCTGTTTCATTTGGTGAAGATAAAATTTTGCGGATGGAGCATGATGTCTGCGCACTTACGGACAGGCTGGGCCGTGCCGGTTTTAATTTTTTGAATGGCAGAAGTGCAGAGTTTGAAAATGCTGCTAATTCGCTGAGAATGCTTGATCCCGAAAGTCCTCTTGAGAGGGGATATTCACTGGTTACCGTTGAGAAGAGTGGAACATTTTTGCGTAATCCTGATGAAGTCGCTGAAGGCGATGCTATCCGGGTGCGGGTTAAGTCCGGTGAAGTTCGGGCCAGAGTTACTACTGAATAATCCTGCGGAGTTTTACTTAAGATGAAGAATATTAAATATCTCAGAGTTGTTTTACTTACCTTTATTTTAATGCTGCTGTGCGCTTCAACTGCGCTTGCTTCAGTTTTTCTGGCCTATCCGAAAAAGGTCGGCCTCGGTGAACCTTTTATGGTTCGAGTTACTTCTGATAAGCCGATGGAATCAGTTTCTATTGACTGGAAAGGAAAGACTGTGAAGCCTGAGATCCGGAAATGGAGAGGGCGTTCTGTTGCTCTTGCAATGTTTGGAACTGATGTGCTTTTTGATAAGCCCGGTAAGGAAAAACTGATTATAAGAACTACCTCAGAAGGGAAAGAGCGAAAGTTTGGACGTTCTGTAAGGGTGAATAAAAAGAAGTATAAAGTTCAGCGGCTGACTCTTCCTAAGAAGATGGTTACCCCCCCTAAGGAGGTTTACGATAAGATCGCCCGTGACCGTAAAGAAGTTAAGGTTGCCAAGGATACAATGTCCGCTGAGCGGATGTGGTTTGTGCCTTTTCAACGTCCTACTAAGGGCGGGCAGTCCAGCCCCTACGGCGCGCAGCGTATTTTGAATGGTAAACCTAAAAATCCTCATCGCGGTCTGGATTTCCGTGGTGCCAAAGGAACTGCTGTTAAAGCTATGGCAGATGGCAAGGTTGTTTTGGTCGGTGAGCATTATTACGCAGGCAATTCCATTTATCTTGATCATGGCAACGGGGTTATAACCATGTATTTCCATCTTTCAAGAATAGATGTTAAGGAAGGCGATACTGTGGAGAGAGGACAGGTCCTTGGTGGAATCGGTTCAACCGGACGTGTTACCGGGCCTCACCTGCATATGAGTGTGAGTGTTCAGGGACGTCTTGTGGACCCTAATTACATTATGTATAAGAACACGGACTATCTGCTGGGCATAAAGTAGACCTGTATCGTTTAATACAAATTAAAGCCCTGCAGGTCCCCCGGAGAGTCATAAACTCTATCCCGTGGCAAAGAGCAGAAATGAAAGACGAAAGAAGTTTTGAAGAACGGCTTGAAAGGCTGAAAATAATAGTATCTTCCCTTGAAAGAGGTGATTTACCTCTTGAAGAGGGTGTTGCGCTGTTTAAGGAAGGGCAGGTGCTTTCGAAAGAATGTGCCGGGCAACTTGCAGCTGCACGAAATGAAGTGAAAATCGTAAATGACGGTTTGGTTGAAGATTTTGAAGTTAATGATGAAAATAAGGATATAGCAGATGACAGTTAAAGAGAAACTCGCGGTGCATGCCGCTGATGTGGAAAAATTCCTGAGTGAATGTCTTGATGACCGCGGGATTCCCGAAGGTCTGCTTGAATCCATGAAGTATAGCCTTATGGCTGGCGGCAAACGCCTTCGCCCTGTTCTGGTTCTGGTGTGGGCCAAGATGTTGGGCGCAGAAAAAGACGCGGTTATGCCTTTTGCTGCAAGTCTGGAAATGATTCATACCTATTCTTTGATTCATGATGATCTTCCGGCTATGGATGACGATGATCTTAGACGCGGTAAGCCTTCCAATCATAAGCAGTTCGACGAAGCCACCGCAATTCTTGCCGGTGACGGCCTGCTGACTGAAGCTTTCGGTTTTATGGCTGAGGCCAATGCTCCCGCGGCCGATGTTGTTGAAGCAATTGCACTTATGGCAAAGTCTGCCGGAAGCAGTGGCATGGTAGGTGGTCAGGTAGTTGATATAAGTTATACCGGACGTGATGGTGTTACCCTCGATGAACTGAAGGTTATGCACTCCATGAAAACCGGAGCACTTATTCTTTCTGCTTGTAAATCAGGTGCAATTCTGGCTAAAGGAGCAGGAGCATCTGAAGATGACCTGAGACGGGCTGAAGAATATGGTCGGCTTATCGGGGTTGCTTTCCAGATTGTTGACGATGTTTTGGATATTGTCGGTGACGAGGAGGCTTTAGGGAAGCCTGTCGGTAGCGATGAAGAACTGGGTAAATCCACTTACCCCAGCCTTATCGGTCTTGAAGAAAGCAAAGAGCTGGCCCGCAAATATGTGGATGAAGCTGTTGAGCTGCTCAAGCCGTATTCCGGAGAAGAGGCAGATTTCCTCACAGAGCTGGCTCAGTATATAGTAGATAGAGTTTATTAATCGTCAGAGAAGTCTGCCGAGTATGAAAGTTTTATATATCGTTAAGTTAACAGTGTTAAGTAGCCGGTGCCGATGTGGCTGTTAAATGAAATGATTTAGCAGTCACAGGCTATTTGACATTTTAAAAGAAAGATAACCCGTTGCGAGGTTCGGGGAATATGAGCAAAAAAGATGTCTCATGCGGTTGCGGTGAATATGCGCTTCTGCAAAAAATAACCAATCCTGCCCAGGTTAAAGAGCTGACTAAAGAGCAGCAGGTTCAGCTTGCTGAAGAACTCAGGCTGTGTATTATTAATACTGTTTCTCAGGGAGGCGGACATCTTGCGCCTTCGCTTGGGGTTATTGAACTTACCATCGCACTTTTTAAGTGTTTTGATTTTGATAAAGACCGTCTGGTTTGGGACGTAGGTCATCAGGCCTATGCTCATAAAATTTTAACCGGGCGTTATGAGAATTTCCATACCCTTCGTCAGAAAGACGGTATCAGCGGGTTTCCCCGTATGGCGGAAAACTCTTATGATCATTTCGGTGTTGGGCATTCCAGTACATCCATTTCAGCTGCACTGGGTATGGCTGTCGCCAGCGATATAGAAGGTGACGGGCGTAATTGCGTTGCTGTTATCGGGGATGGCTCCATGACAGCCGGACAGGCCTTTGAAGGTTTGAATCAGGCCGGGGGCATGAAACGGAAAATGGTGGTTATCCTTAATGATAACGAAATGTCCATTTCTGCCAACGTCGGAGCTTTATCTTCTTACCTGAGTAGGACTCTGTCTCATCCGGTAATGAATCGTTTTAAGAAGGATTTTGAATCACTTTTGAAGCAGATTCCTAAAATCGGTGACGACCTTGCTATGTATGCCAAGCGCGGCGAAGATTCCTTTAAAAGTTTCTTCACGCCGGGGATGCTTTTTGAGTCTTTAGATTTTACTTATCTCGGTCCTATTGACGGACACAATCTTGATGCGCTTGTTGACGTGTTTGAGCAGGTTAAAAAGATTGATTCTCCTGTGCTGGTCCATATTCTTACCACTAAAGGCAAAGGCTATGCCCCGGCAGAGGATAATCCGACCTATTTTCACGGTGTGGGGAGTTTTGAGCCGGAAACAGGCCGGGCCAAGAAATTCAAAGGTGGGCTTCCTTCATACACAGAAGTGTTCGGGAATACCCTTTGCAAGCTGGCTAAGAAAGATGACAAGATCATGGCCATCACTGCTGCTATGCCCGAAGGCACTGGAGTCAGCGGGTTTCGCGAGCAGTTTCCTGAACGGTTTGTGGATGTGGGGATCTGTGAACAGCATGCGGTTACTTTTGCCGCCGGACTTGCAACAATGGGTTTCAAGCCTGCTGTTGCGATTTATTCTACCTTCATGCAAAGATCGTATGATCAAGTGGTGCATGACGTCTGTCTGCAGAATCTGAATGTTAACTTTTTTCTTGACCGCGGAGGGTTGGTCGGGGCTGATGGTGCAACACATCACGGCGTTTTTGACCTTTCCTTTCTCCGTCATATCCCGAACATTATCTGTATGGCGCCAAAAGATGAGTCAGAACTGGCTCGTATGGTTGCAACGGCTATTGATTTTGATGGGCCTGCAGCTGTACGTTACCCTAGAGGCGTCGGCATCGGTGCCATTCTTGAAGAGAATCCCCGTATTCTTGAAATAGGCGAAGGGGAGCTTTTGCGTGATGGTTTTGATGGTGTGATTATTACCGTCGGTTCCAGAGTATGGCCTGCTGTGGAAGCTGTGGAAGAGCTGGATGAAGAATTAGGCAAAGCTGTGGCGGTATTCAACGCCCGTTTTGTTAAGCCTCTTCCTGAGAAGCAGATTTTGGAATTAGCCTCCCGTTTTAAGAAAATTCTTATTGTAGAAGAAAATGCTATGGCTGGTGGTTTCAGTTCCGCAGTTGTCGAGATGCTTGTTGATAACAACGCAATTGACGGGCATGAAATTAAACGTCTTGGTATTCCTGATGAGTTTATCGAGCACGGAACCCAGCAGGAATTGCGTAACGATCTTGGTATTGATACCGAAGGTATGAAAAAAAGCCATGATTAAATTGTTAGGCAAGTAATTATCAGTAAACAAAAAGCAAAAATCCCCTCTCGAATCGATGATTCTAGAGGGGAGTTTTGTCTTTTGTCTAAATAAGTGAGCAGAATTGTACCGTCGTTTGACGTCAATCCCTCTGGGGCATTTCCTTTCAGGGTTTTTACAATATCTTCGGCCTCAGCGATAACCCCTTTTTCAAGCAAGGTTGCTCCTGCCTCGCTGGCAACAAGATTGAATAGTTTTACATGTACTAGAGCATCACCTTTGCGAATAGCATCTGAAGGCTTGGCACTGATATCACTGCGAAACCCGCTGATGACAGTATCGCGGCTCATGGCAATTCCACATATACCGGGCAAGGCTCCGGACAGCGAAACTACGTCACCGTCTTTTATTTTTACTCCGTCAATGTCGTCCACGGGAGAGCCGTTACGAAAATTGCGCGTACTCTACTTTCTGCGTAATCCGGGCTTAATCCTATTACTTCTACCATAAATTCGCGAACGCTCATTCCTGATGTTGCATGAATTGCTACACCTTTTTGAAGTAAAGTAATGGTTCCGGGAATTCCTTTAGCAATAGTCACGGTTTTCAGATTTTCATACATGGTGGTCCCGCAAGATGTGAAAATTATGTTTTGTGTGATATGATTAATTGTTTTTATTACTAATTAATAGTGAGCGTAAAGATGTCATTCTGTCAAATGTAATAACAACTATACAAAAAAAAGTTCTGCTTACCAAAAGTAAGCAGAACATTTTAATTAAGATGTCCAAGTTATTGCAGAAGGGCTAGCCTTTGTTCTTTTTAGCTTCCTCTTCGCGCAAAGCTCGTCTAAGGACTTTACCTACCATTGTTTTGGGTAAGTCTTTGCGGAATTCAACTTGTCTGGGCACTTTATATCCGGCAAGTTTTTCACGGCAATACCCGACTACTTCTGAGCGGTCCATAGACTCGCCTTCTTTGAGGACGATATAGACCTTGATGATTTCGCCACGTGTTTTATGCGGGAGACCAACAGTTACGGCTTCTTGAATTTTTTGGTGTTTGTACAGAACCTCGTCTACTTCACGGGGATAAATATTGTAACCGCTTGAAATGATCATGTCTTTTTTGCGGTCTACAATATAAAAATATCCCTCTTCATCCATGTAGGCGATATCTCCGGTATAAAGCCAGCCGTTACGCAAGGTTCCGGCTGTTTCGTCGGGTTTGTTGTAGTAGCCTTTCATGACTTGCGGTCCACGGATGATGAGTTCGCCCATCTTGCCGGGAGGCAGGGGAACACTACCTACTTCCATGTCAACAATTGCTGCGTCCGTTCCCGGTAGAGGCATACCGATAGATCCTGGTTTTTTCTTCCCGATAAGCGGGTTTAAGTGGGTAACCGGAGAGGCTTCGGTTAGTCCGAAGCCTTCGACAATGGTTGCACCGAAAACTTTTTTGAATTCATTAATTCCTTCCACCGGCATGGGAGAGGAACCGGAAAGACAGTATTTTACCGAAGCGACATCGTATTTATCCACTTCTTTTTGTTGCAGTAAGGAAATGTATAGTGACGGTGCACCCGGAAAAAGTGTGGGCTTCAGTTTGTGCATGGTCTTGAGTACATCAAGAGGAACGTAACGTGGGAAGGGAACCATGGTCGCCCCAAGCAGGGTTGGGAAGTTCAGACAGACGGTCAGCCCGTAAATGTGGAAATAGGGGAGAATTCCCATAACGATCTCACGATCCTGTCCCAGTTTATTCAGCATCGCATGCGCTTGCTGCATATTGGCACCGAGGTTGGCGTGGGACAGACAGCAACCTTTGGAGAGCCCTGTAGTGCCTCCTGTGTACTGAAGTAGAGCTGTGTCTTCCGGTCGGACATTGGGAGCACTGTAAGTTTCTTTTCCTGTCTTCAAAATATTCCATTTGAGAACAGAAGTTTCATTATAAGGAATTTGCGGAGTATTTTTATCCCTCATGCTCTTGATTCTGTACAAGTAGTTGAGGGGAAAATTCAGGGTGTCAGAAATGCGTGTTATGAAATATTTTCGGACGGGAAGTTTGTCGCGGAGTTTTTCAACTTTCGGCCAGAGCAGGTCGACTGTGACCAGCATTTTCGCACCGGAATCGTTGAGCTGGTGAACAATCTCCGTTTCCATGTAGAGCGGGTTGGTCATTGTAACCACGCCCCCGGCTTTGAGAATGGCCCAGTAGGTCATAATCATTTGAGGGGTGTTCGGTAGCATCATGGCTACTCTGTCGCCCGGCTCAAGCCCCTGCTTGCGGAAGTTTGCAGCCATTATTTCTGCAGTTTGTTTCAGCTTGCCGTAAGTGATGGACCAGTTCTGAAATTCAATGGCTATGCGCTTAGGCCATTTTTCAGCTGTCATGTCTAAATATTCAAACAGCGGACGGTATGTAAAATCAATACTTTTTGGCACATCGGAATCGTAATTTTCCAGCCAGGGACGACTAAGTTCCACTCCAAACCTTCCATTTCTTCATATATTAAAACTTGTTCCCCATATAAAAGGGAGCGGGCGCCAGCTCAAAAGAGTCGCGAGTATATTGATCTGTTTAGATTCTGGCAAGTTTGTATGTAATATTAATTTTGCGCAGAACGAGTAAACAATTTCAGAAGATAATTACTTAAGGCCTGACCTGATCCCTGCCCACATTTTGCGAAGGGGCAGCCCAGTTCATAAGGTACTTCCATAGGTCTTGGCGTACCATGATATATGACGGAATCGCGTTGCTGCTTCACTTCTTTGATCAGGATCTGCATGGTGATGAAGCAGCTGTTTGGACCGCTTTTTATTCGTTGTATTTCCGGTGTCCATTCATTAATGATTACAGGATATTCGTTAAAAGAGGGCCAGCCTCCGAATGGTTCAACTGCAAAACCGACCCGCTGAGCCTCAGCCTGTACTGCAAGTTTTGGGGAAATAGAGCCGATACGGGCTTCAATGAGGTAGTTGACGTCTCCATCAGGGGTATAATGATATCCTGCTCCTTGCAGAGCTTGAATGATGTTCTGCTCAATGGGGACAATGCCGGATTCTATTTTTTGTGGCAGACCGTCTCCTTTGAGCTGGAAAAGAACGACTCGGACATTGAATGACCCGGGGGAAGGGTTAAAGACTGTCATGGGTACGGTGGGTTTTGTTTCGTGTGTTGAACATCCCCCCATGCAGATGAGAATTATAACAGCTAATACTTTGAAGAGTCCGGAATTGTTGCGCATAGTCACCTCAGACTTTAGGTTGAAGATAATCAGCAATATTTGTATATGATTACAGTGTTCCTAGCAATGTTATCACTGCTGTATTACTTGCATATTTGAACGAATTTAAAGAATGCTCTTGCTGTTGGGACTTTGTTTAATTACAGTATGTTGTCGTACTATTGCTGACTTGATAATATGTACGAAATACTCTTTTGTCATAAAAGACATATATTCTCTTGAAATAGAATGGTCAGCCACCTACAATTACGTTTGCTTGAAAGAACTGGAATTTTAAATGTCATGGGATACTTTGGAGTCTTTTTATGTTGGACAATGAAATTTTGCTTGATGCTGGAACGAATGAATTCGAAATTATTGAGTTTTTCATTGATGAAGTTGAAGGTGGGCAAGGTGAACGAGATTATTTCGGTATAAACGTAGCTAAGGTCATTGAGGTTGTAGAGGCTCCAGCTGGGCTTGAGGCAGCCGAAGGCGCTCCACATCCGAGTTATCTGGGGACAATGTCGCTACGTGATATAATTCTTCCTGTAATTGATCTTTCGGTTTGGCTCGGCATAGAAAGAAAAGAGTCTGAGTTTGAACTGATCGTAGTTACTGAGATAAATAACGTGATTACGGGATTTCTGGTTACTGGAGTGACTCAGATTCACCGTATCGGTTGGACAGATCTTAAGACTCCCAATAAATATATTGCGGATATGGATACTAACTGCATTACCGGAACGGTCAATTTAGAAGAACGTTTCGTATTAATGATTGATCTTGAACGAATTCTCGGTGAGTTAGACCCGGAACTGGCTGAACGAAGTGATGGAGAAGTGTATACAGCTTCTGAGAATTATACAGCTGTACTGGTGGATGATTCTGTGTCGGTGCGTGCTCTGCTCAATAAAAATTTTGAGGCTGCCAATTTTGATGTCCACCTTTTCTCTAACGGACAAGAGGCGTGGGAAGGTCTGCAGGAAATGAACAATAAGGCCAAAGAGCAGGGCGGGACAATAACAAATGTAGTGGATATTATTGTTTCAGATATTGAGATGCCGCAGATGGATGGTTATACTTTAACAAGAAAAATAAAGGAGCATAGTGAGTTGTCTGCTTTGCCTGTGATTTTGTTTTCCTCCTTGATAACCAAAGGACTCTACCATAAAGGGGAAGCAGTCAAGGCTGATGATCAGATCACCAAGCCTGAGTTTAATGAGCTTACCGGACGTGCAATTGCCTTGATTGAGAAGTATCAGGATAAACGATAATTTTTTTGTTGCAGGCTGTCCCTGTCTGCAACTGCTGTATGTATTAAAAAGCCCCATTGAGTGTTTTGCTCAATGGGGTTTTTTTTGTTTTAAGTCCAGATGTGGCTTATTTTTTTGTCCAGCCGCGGGCTTTCATGCAGCCGTCAAATGTTTTAGCCGAAGAGTAGTCTTCAGAAAATTCGGCTTCATAGGTTGTCGGTTCCGGCGGTGCTCCGTCCGTCTGTGCTCCAATGGGGACTTCCTGTTTTGTTAAGTTGTTACAGAAAGCTTTGTCGCGTGCGAGAATTTCGTCCGCTTTGGATTGGTCGACAATATTGGAGTTGTGCCATGATCCACACCCTCCCAGAATTGTCATAAAAGCTGCCAAAAGAATAATCTTTTTCATTTTTTAACTCCGTAGCAGTTATTCTGCTTTGAGGTCGCGTTGCATTAAGTCCCGCACAGCAGTTGCCGGGTCTTTATCTTCGTATAGGATTTTGTAAACCTGCTCGGTGATAGGAAGTTCAACACCAATTTTCTGAGCCAGGAAGTGAACAGATTCAGTTGTCTTAACACCTTCCGCAACCATACGCATCTTTAAAATTTCGCTTAGTTTGAGTCCTTGTCCCAGTTTTAGGCCAACCTGCCTGTTGCGGGAAAGATCTCCAGTACAGGTCAGTACCAGATCTCCCATCCCTGAAAGCCCCATAAAAGTGGAACACTGAGCTCCCATGGCAACCCCTAATCTGCTCATTTCAGCAATTCCGCGAGTTATCAGGGCCGCCCGTGCATTATGTCCGAATTTAAGACCGTCTGCCATCCCCGCAGCAATAGCCATAATGTTTTTAATTGCTCCGCCTAATTCTACTCCCCGATAGTCAGGGTTTGTGTAGACTCTGAGGTATGCAGTTGAGAACAGTTCCTGAACTTCTTTGGAAAGTTCTTTATCATCACATCCAAGGACTATCGAAGTGGGGAGTTCTGCGCTCAATTCGTATGCGAATGTGGGGCCTGAAATATGTCCATATCTGGGGTTCAGACCTTCAAGAGCTTCTTTTACCAGTTGTGACATTGGTGCGCCTGTTTTTAGTTCAATACCTTTACTGGCACAAACTACTGCTGGATTTTCGGGGAAATACGGTTTCAGTTTTGCAAGTGCATCGCGCATAAATTGACTTGGAATAACTATAATGTAGTAGTCAGCGCCGCCAAGAACGGACTGAGGGTCACTATTGCATTTAAGCTTTTCACAAAGTTTGAAGTCCGGGAGAAATACGCTGTTGTATCCTGTGTTTTGCATTTCATCACACAGTTCCTGTTCGCGTACCCACAGGTGAGTATCAAGTCCTTTTTTAGCCAGTGTATTGGCAAGGGTGGTTCCCCATGCTCCAGCTCCGAGAACAGCAATCTTCATAAACGCTCCTTATATTGTGATAGCTGCCGGTAATGATTTCGGCAGGTTGTATTTACCCACATCCCGGTTAAAGTACCTGCACTGAATGTTTTTGGCAACCTGTTCAAAAATGAAAGAGGTTAATCAATAATGAAAATAGGGGTGTACGAAAAAAAACATATTTTCCGCTTATGCCTTTTTAACTCCTAGCTTTCCCAGTCTTGAATCCAAAGTCGACCTGTTAAGGTTGGCTACTTTTGCAGCCCGTGAAACATTACCTTCGCATTTTTCAAGAATAAATTTTGCGTATGTTTCTTCTATTTCAGCCCAGGTTAATCCTTCCATGTCTATACTCGAAAGAGAGCAACTGTCCTCCTTGAACGGAGTATAATTGGTGTGATCATGGTCAAAGGGAGCCTCACACCACCATTGGTTTTCTCTAATATAAGAAGGCATGTGTTTCGGCTCTACAACTTCGTCATGGCAAAGGACCATCAATTGGCGGATAAAATTTTCGAGTTCACGGATGTTTCCGGGCCAGCGGTATGAACGCAAAAGTTTCATAGCCTCTGGAGTTATTTTTTTGCGTGGACAATTCATGAACTGAGCTTCACGGTTTATAAAATGTTCCACCAGAAAAGGGATATCTTCTTTGCGCTCACGCAGGGCCGGCAAGGAGAGGGGAAGTACATTCAGTCTGTAAAAAAGGTCCTGCCTGAATTCTCCTTCCGCAATAGCTTTTTCCAGATTTTTGTTAGTCGCTGAAATTATGCGCATATTAATTTTGCGCGACTGCGGTGAACCCAGCGGCTTGATTTCATTTTCTTCCAGTACGCGCAACATCTTAGCCTGCAGCCCGTATTCCATCTCACCTAGTTCGTCTAAGAAGACTGTGCCACCGTTGGCTGCTTCAAATAGACCTGTCCTGTTTTCCGCAGCTCCTGTGAATGCACCCTTTACATATCCAAAAAGCTCTGATTCCAGCAGTTGGCCCGGAATGGCACTACAGTTTTGCACCAGCAGGGGCATGTCTCTGCGGTGGCTGCGTCTATGAAGCTCTTTGGCAATAAGTTCTTTGCCTGTCCCTGATTCCCCGTAAATGAGGATAGGGTAGTCCGTCACAGCGTAGCTATCCACCAGTTCCATTACTTTATTAAAAGACTGGCTGACTCCGAGAATGAATCGTCCCGAATACATGGAGTCAATAGTTTCGGACAGTTGTTTAACCTGTTTCAAGCGTTTCTGCTGTATTAAAGCGTTGGACAGAGCAATGGAGCCTATATCGATCATATCTTGCAGGATTTTCATATTTTCCGGCTTGAGATCGAGGCTTCTGCCACCAGCACTGGTGTCGATGACTTGCAATACCCCGTATATTTCTCCGTTGGTCAGAAATAGAGGGAAGCAGAGAATTAGTTTGCTTTTGAGTTTGAAATTTTCCTCAACGCCTGTGTAATGCCTTCTATCAATCCCGCCTTCGGCAATAGTCATTTCCTTATTTTCAATGACCCAGCCCACCAGGCTTGTCTGCTTTGTGTCCAGCGTCATTCCTATAACGTTCTGACTTTCTGCCCCTTCAGCTTCAATGCATTGAATTTTACTACCTTTCTTTATCCATATTGACCCTCGTTCAACATTTTGCAGATTTAAAATGAGTTTCAGGAAACGTTTTTGTAATTCTCGGATGGTTAGTTCTCCGGCAAGTTCTTTCAAAAAGCTCACGTAAGGCATGTAGTAAGTCCCGAGTTATATTTTTATGCTGGTAATATATATTTAATAAACAGCAGTTTGAATACTTAAGAAGTCTTAACGAAATATCGTAACAGAATAATTAAATCAAATAGGTTTATGAAATATCCGTTTTAAAAATTAATAACCCAAATACGTCTTTTAAGTTAATCCAGCTAGTTAAGCTCGTGGCACATATCATGCTCAATAAAGCTCATCGGCAGGAGGCGTTGGAAATTGCAAGTTATGCACCACAACCGCAAGGAGAACAGAATGGGATTTTTTTCATGGATCAAGAGAAAAGCTGCACAGGTAAAGAGTTTTGTAACAAAATCTTACAAGACTGCTGCTGCGTTTGTGAGCAAGAAGTACAATGAAGCTTCATCTTTTTTGAAAAGTACTTTTTCAACCGCTTCAAGCTGGGTGAAGGGGGTGACGCGAGGTTCAATTAAATTGACCTCTTCAACTCTCAGTTCGGCTGCAAGCTGGGTGAAAGGTAAAATTTCTACTGCTTCCAAGTGGACAAAAAATACCGTTTCCACTGCCTCCGGTTGGCTTAAGAAAAAGTACAGCACTGCCAGCACATGGGCTGTTAACACATATAACGAAGGGAAAGAGTATTTCAACGGAGTTAAAAATATTCTGACTGGAGCAAAAGCTGTGGCACAAAAAAACAGTTCCAGTGGGCTTACAAGTGCACCCGCTAACGGGCAGTCACTTGCCTACCGCGACTACTCAAAGCTTGCAGCCTCCAGCACTGGTGCATCCGTCTCCGGCGACAAAGAAAAGAAAACACAATTATTAGCCAGTTAGTTTGAGAGCATTCCGGCGGCTGGGGAAGGAAAAATTTTAAAGAAGTTTTCCCTCTCCAG
>JMSU01000214.1_pt1 | contig 20565 bp, 16 predicted proteins | sample 179011 | NCBI WGS metagenome assembly JMSU01 (sample SAMN02769580, study PRJNA246767) | bioreactor metagenome | isolation source: Culture-1 Bioreactor ArsB derived from microbial biomass from the upper 2 cm... | place: Germany: Bremen | collected day 87 after inoculation
TTTTTACGCTTTATAGATTAAATTTGTCCATTTTATATCTTAATGATTGCCTGGTTATTTTAAGCTTCTTTGCTGCTTGAGACATATTTTTTGATTCAAGCAAAGCTTTTATTATTATTTCCTTTTCAAAATCATTTACTAGCTCATCTAAGGATCTTTCTTCTTTCTCAGAAGTCACAATAAAGTTATGTTTCCCATTATTATAGCTTTCGTTATAGATAATGTGTTCTGGTATATCCCTTAAAGAGATTTCATTTGATGTGGACAAGTTAAATCCAGCTTCTAATGCATTTTTTAATTCTCTAACGTTTCCTGGCCAACTGTAATTATGAAATGTTTTTTCAACCATTTTAGTTACATGGCTTATTCTTCTATTCATAAGCTTATTATACCTGCTAATAAAATAATCTGTTAATAACATAATATCTTCTTTTTTTTCAATTAGAGATGGCAGCTCTATTTGTATAACTCCTATTCTATAAAACAAATCACTCCTTATAAGATTGTTTCTAATGGCTTCTATAGGATTAACATTCATCGCCGATATCACTCTTACATCAATATTCATACAACTTTCCGCGCCAATTCTTCTTATTTTTTTCTCTTCAAGGGCCTTTAGAATTTTTGATTGAAGTGCTATATCCATTGAATTAATTTCATCTAAAAATAAAGTTCCCCCATGGGCTAATTCGAATAAACCCTTTTTATTTTCTGCACCTGTGTAACTCCCTTTTACAGTACCAAACAGGATGCTTTCTAATAGTGTACCAGGTATTGCAGAACAATTTTGTGAAATAAAAGGTTCTTTTTTTCTAGAGCTATGGCTGTGTATAGCCTGTGCAACCATTTCCTTTCCCGTCCCTGTATCACCATATATCAATACCGATGAGTTAGTTTTCGCTATTCTTTCTATTTTATTTTTGATTTCAAGCATTTTTGAGTTTTTTGTTATTATGTCATCTAATGTATATAGTCTATTCTCTTGCTTAGTGATTCTATTATATTTATCCTCAAACACCGAAGCTTCAACGGCTCCAATAATCTCTCCATTATATTCAATTGGATGAGTAAAATTAATTATATTCAGTTCTTTACCTCTAAAATCAACTACTTTTTGTTTTTCGTTAATTATAGTTTTTTTTGTTTTTAATACCCTCAGAACACTGCTAGTTTTTTCAGTTAGGGATGGATATACTTCTAATATATGCTTACCCGTAATTTCTTCATTTTTCAGGCTTTCTTGCTTATCACTAAATATAGTAGAATACTCTACTATCCCTTCCTTATTTACAATCATTAAAGCATCGACGAACTCATATATTTCCGTCATATATTTAAGGTATTCCTTTATCAATTTCGGCACCTCTACTTTTTTATAGCTATTATAATATACTTAACATCTAACTTTCAAGAATATTTATTATCCCGTATTATTCATAAAAAGTTTGAAAGGACGCAGCAGAGTTTTGAATCTTTTATGAATAATCCGGGATTATGCTTTCCTAAATTAGTATTTTTTATTATATAAAGGTTAAGATAATATAATAATTAACTTTACTTTTAAGTCAGGTGATAAATGTTGGATACCTTTAATGATATTATAAAACTTCAAGAAAAGCTATCAAATTTAGAGCACCAATACTGGCAGGATCATGTTGTATTTTCACTAAATTGGTGGATACTTCTTATTACTTTTATTCTGCCATGGTTTATTTGGTGGAAGATCTGCGATAAAAAACACATAGAAGAATTCCTACTATATGGTCTTTTCATTATGGTGGTGAGCTCTACTTTAGATGATTTTGGATTAGCCCTATCACTTTGGGCATATCCATATCAATTAGTTCAAATTGCAGATAGATTAAATTCCGTTGACCTTAGTGCATTACCTATTTGCTATATGTTAATTTATCAATTTTTTCCCAAATGGAAGCCATTCGTTATATATAATTTAATTTTTTCATTTTTTTCTGCTTTCATTCTTGAACCTTTTTTAGTATGGTTGAATATTTATAAAACTTTAACTTGGAAATACCTGTACTCTTTCCCAATATACTTTGCAATTGCAATAATAGGGAAACTTATCATTAGTAAGTTAAATAAAGTATCAAGATCTGGTTAAAAGATTTTTCCAAAGGTTGTGCTAATCATATGAATGCTGAGACTCTAATTCAATATCTTGCAATGCTTATATCACTAATATCTTTGATTATACTGAGAAAAGGAATGAAAAGATTCGTGCCAGTTGCTATGTTTGCGAGTCTATATGCCAATGTTTGGTGTTACGTTGCAAAACACTATAGATTTTGGAGTTTTCCAACAAGAATTTTTCCTATCGTCAAAGATATTTCAATACCTGTTAATCTGGTTGTAGTGCCAATTCTTGCAATGATTTGGGTTAGATATTATCCAATAAAGCTAAAGGAAAGACTATTTTGGGCATTTTCTTGGACAACTGCATTAATAATAATTGAAGTCCTTGCTGGAAGATTCACTAATTTATTAGAGTATTCTAATGGATTCAAATGGTACCATTCATATACTCTATGGTTTTTAAGCTTTTATATTTGGAGAGGATTTCACCGTTGGCTTTACCATTAAACATTGAGATGACAATCCAATTATTTTTATATTTCATTGATTTTTATGCAGAGGATGTGAGAAAAATATGTCATCAAAAGGTAACGGACTTGAAAAGGCTTTATGGAGCATTGCAATTCCTGGCTTTGGACAGCTATTAAACAAAGCCTATATTAAAGGTTTGGTATTAATTATCTTAGAAATATTTATTAATCTTAAGGCTAATCTAAATACTGCAATTATATTTAGTTTTTATGGCAATTCTCAAAAAGCTATTGAAGTGATCGACTATTATTGGTTAATGTATTATCCTTGCATATATTTTTTCTCTATTTGGGATGCCTACAAAGATGCAGTTGATAAACCTACACCCTACCTCTTTCTCCCCTTTGTCCTTGCCGCTTATTTTTCAACAGTTGGAGTAATATATTCAAGGAGTTTAAAGATTCTAGATATCTTATTAGGACCAGTTTGGTTACCATTACTTTCTGCCTGCTTAGGTTTAGCTATAGGATTTAAAGCAATGGTATTCCTTCTTCGTAAAGCCTAAAAATATATCTTACACAAACTCTCACTAACCCTATAAATGTATGAGTATTAAGCTTAATCCTCATACATTTATATTTATTTGTCACCTTATAATTACTTTCCAATATAATGTATTAGCCCTAACCTAGGGCTGTTTCTTTGAAAATTAACTATATCTGAAAAATATATAGTTATAAGTACATTTAGGAAGGTGACTAAGATGAATATATCTGTTATAGGTGCTGGATATGTGGGATTAATCACATCGCTGGGCTTTGCAAAACATGGAAATAAAGTAGTATGCGTCGAGAGAGACATAGAAAAGATTGAAAAATTAAATAAAGGTATCCCCACAATCTTTGAAGAAAGCCTTGAAGAACTTCTTAATGAGTGTCTAAATTCTAAGAGTATTTTCTTTACAAAGGATATCCATAAGGCTATAAGTGATTCCGATGTGGTATTTATTGCAGTAGGTACACCTGAAATGGATAATTGGGATGTTGATATAACTCAAGTTACTGAAGTTGTTAATCAGATTTCTCATTCTATTAGTGCCTACAAGGTTATAGTAAATAAAAGTACTGTACCCGTAGGCACTCAGAAATATGTGAAAGATTTACTTATAAGCAATGGGGTCTCTAAAGATAAATTTGACGTTGTATCTAATCCTGAGTTTCTAAGAGAAGGAAAGGCTATACATGATTTCCTAAATGGAGACAGAATCGTTATAGGCTATGAGAGTGAGAAGGCTAAGAGGATAATGGAAAAATTATATGAGCCTTTCAATTCGAAGGTAGTCTTCACTCCACCGGAAGCGGCGGAATTAATAAAATATGCTTCAAATGCCTTTCTCGCAACAAAAATTTCTTTTATAAATGAGATAGCAAATTTGTGTAATAAAGTTGGTGCAAATGTTGAAACTGTTGCAGCTGGTATGGGGCTTGATAAAAGAATCTCTCCAGATTTTTTAAGAGCAGGAGTTGGTTATGGTGGCTCTTGCTTTCCAAAGGATACTAAAGCCTTAGTATCAATTGGTAAAAAGAATGGATGTGACTTTAAAGTTGTTAATAGTGCAATAGAAGTAAATGAAAATCAGAGATTACTCCCTGTAAAAATATTAATGGATAGATATAAGAGTTTAAAGGGTAAAACTATAACAATACTAGGTCTTACCTTTAAAGCTGGTACCAACGATATTAGAGAATCTCCTTCCATATATATAATTGAAGAATTATTAAAGCAAGGTGCAATTATCAAAGCCTATGATTTAGAAGCTTCAAGCGAAATTAAAAAGATATTTCCTGATATAAATTATTGCGATAATTTATATGACAGCCTAGTAGATTCCCACTGTGCAGTTATATGCACAGACTGGAAAGAATTTTCTACAATAGACTTATGTATGCTTGAGGAAAAGATGAGAAATCCGATGGTTATAGACGGTAGAAACATTTTAGAACTAGATGAGGTTGCGAAAAGTGGTTTAGAGTATTATTCTGTTGGAAGAGGAAACTGGATAAAGAAGTAGCTGATGGCTACTGATCTCTTTAGGATTTAAAAAACAAAGGAGTTAATTTCTTATATGGAAATATTAAAAAGGCCGCTGGCTTCATTGCCAGCAGCTTTTTTGTTAGCTTTTATTTAACAAAATGTATAGATGTGTGCCTCTGGCTTCTTGCTTTCAATACTTGCTATTAGCCATAAGCAGTTAGCAGATTTTAAACTACACCGTTTCAAAAAGATCTAAAAGCTGTGATGATACCCTATCCCAATTGTATTTTTCCACAGCAAATTGTCTACCCATTTCCCCCATTCTTAGAGCGGCATCTTCATTTTCTAAAAGATAAATAATTTTTTCCGCCATTACTTCAGGGTTATTATACTCTTTAATCAAAATACCATTAATGTTTTCTTCAATGACTTCAGCGTTTCCTCCCCTATCAGTGGTTATAATAGGCAGCCCGGCTCCCATTGCTTCATAGTGAACTCTTGCAAGTGGTTCCCTCCACTGTGATGCACAGACAAATATATCGCCCATATTATAATATTTAGGGATTACCTTAGGAGCTAGAAAACCTGTGAATATAACGGGTCCATTTAATGTTTTCGAATAATCTTGTAATTTCTTGATATAATCGTCGGTTTGATTTTTCCCATACCACTTACTACCTACAAATAGTAAAGCTGTGTCAGGATGGGATTCCATTACCTGCTTCATTGCCTGTAATAAGACATGTGTCCCTTTTTTCTTGCTTAACCTACCGATATAGGCTATTACCTTTTTACCTTCGAGCCCATATTGCTTTCTCATTAACTCTCTTTCCTTTAAAATGTCTTCATGCCAGATAGGCTTCATTTCTTCTGCGTCAACGGCCGAGTATACAACATTCATTTTACCATTAGCTAATGGATACAGCTCTGTTACACCATCGGCAATAAACTTACTTACTGTGGTCATAAACTCAACTCTATTTATACATCTTTTGGCTCTACCGGGATCAATTTTCTTAGGTGCGAACATTTCGTTATGCAAGCTTAAGCTAAAGGCACTATTCGGAGCAGCACCACTTAATCTAAGTACCCAAAGTGGTCTATTTAATATATGAATTAGATCAAATTCATCTTTAAACTCACTTGCAAGTTCTCTCTTTATATTATTAATATACTGATCAGCAGTTTTACCCTTAATCCTTACATGTCTTATGTTTCCAATTTTCTCCCTTGATGGTAATGTACTATTTTGTAGACTAAATAAGGTTATTTCATGATGCTTGGCTAAAGTAGGTAAAATAGCATCAATATATATCTGTATTGCTCCCCCTAAAACAGGAGGAACAGGAAGTTTTTCGGTACAAACTAAAGCAATCTTCACAGTCTACCTCCTCTAAAACATATCTTTTAGAACATTTACTTTACTTATTTCTAGATTGGCAATTTTTAACATTTTACCAGAACTCACTGCTTTGTTTTTCTTAAACATATTTTTTACCGTTGCAAAGAACCAATGTGGGAATAACAAGTCAATTTTTAAAATCTCTCTTTCTGCCGGCGTTAACCTATTGTTTCTTTCATAGCATCTCAATATTTTTTCTATAATATCTCTATTCCATTCTCCTCTTTTTTCCATACGTTTACCGATAATTTTTCGTAGATCTCTAATTGGCAGGTCATAGGTTACTCCATCTAAGTCTATTACATATAAATCCTTCCCTGATAGAATTACATTACCTTCACCATAATCTTGATGACATAAACACGACTCATCAAGTTCTATATTAGTTAATGCATTGTATGAGGATTCCTCTAAACTATTAAGCGCTATGTCAGCAATTTCGATTATTGAATCAATATACTTGAGGTAGGTATTATATGGCCCCTTATCAGCTTTTTCCATAGCCACATCTTTCCACTTAAGCATTCTTTTTCTCATTGATTCATATTGATCGGCCCATCTACCTAGTTTGGAAGATATTTCAACATTTTCTGCTGCTTTATATCCCTTTGAATATACATGAAAATTTGCTAAACCCCCTAGTGCTGTACATAGATCTGAAGATTTAGCAAAATTCAAATCTCTACCTTCTATCCATTCATATAACACAAATAATTGTCCATCATACTCTGTAATGGCTTCATCATCGAGATTTAGATATATCTCTGCTACTTTACCACCATTGTTGTGAATGTGAATCTGAGCATTTGCTCTAAATAAAGATTTATCCTTAGAATGCTTTAAACGTTTAAGACATTTAGTTTCATTATTATAAGTAAGTTTCCACAAGGTTTTCAAGCCGCTATTTTGAATTATTTTCAAACTGTCTGGGACAATATCATATCTTAACAGTACTTCATGGGCTAACTCAGTTAGCTCATCTATACTTCCTTTCTTTTTCACACTATACACCTCTTTTATTTATCTATATATAATACGATAAACATCTCACAGTCATAATTGAGATTTGCAATTTCCTCTTTTTTATAAAGGACGAATCTTATCAAAGTTCTCTATGATAGGATCTAATGATTTTTCTATAGTTATCATCTCTTTCAATCGACTTAAATATTTCTGTTCCGTCCATGTTTTTTCTCTTCTTTCGTAGTATTTACTCATAATTCCTGTAAACAGATGGGGGTATGTTAATGTCGGTCTAAGTACTTCCCATTGCCAAGATTCCAATGGATTTTGCTTTTGATAATATCCCAAGATATCCTCTACCAACTCCATATCCCATTGCTTTTTTCTTTTCATAATTTTATTTAAAATTTTTCTTATATCTCTCAGGGGTATATCTATGGTTAATGAATCTGTATCTAATACATATAGATCTTTAGCTTCTGTATAAATAAGGTTCCCTGCTGTAAAGTCTTGATGGCATAATGAGCCGGTTTGTTCAACTTCATCTACCCACATTTGATATGGCGCCTCGTTAAATCCATTAAGGGCAGTTTCCATTCTCCTATAAAAATAAGGATACTCTTTAAGTATTATTTTGCCGAATGAGGTATGGCTGCTTTTAGACCGCTCTATTTCATAGTAATCCTTTAGCTTATCTACTTCTTTTTGGTATTTTTCTATCCATAATCCTAAATGTGTTCTTACCTTACAATTCTCAGGTGGAACAAAACCAACTGAAGCTCTATGGAAGTTAGCCAGTTCCCCCACTATTCTTTCAATACTTCTAGGACTAGAATAATCTAAGGTTTTTCCATCGATGGCTTCACTTAGTACATAGCAAGTATTATCTACAAAAGCATAGTTATTGCCTTCTTTTGTTTTTATTATTTCAGGGATTTTGATACCATTCACCATAAGGTGTTCTACCCCAGCAAGTATAAAGTCTAGTGTCCCCTCAGAATGGGATTGCTTTTTAAGTATTTTTTTGCCATTAGGTGTTCTTATCCACCATACACCTTTTTTCCCCTTATATGATTCCGTCTTAATTCCCAGTACCTCAATATCATAGTTTTCTAGAGCCGTTCTTACATCATTCATGTAAGAGTTCATAATGTTATTTCCCCCCTTATAATAATAGGGGGATAATTCCCCCTCAGGCTGCCTGAAAACCCAAATTTCTTTGTTGTTGCTTCACCCAAGAACCCTTACGTATTTGGGGATACGCTGCGGTGTCTCGGTTTCAGCACGCCTCGAACTTCAGATTTCCAATCAGCCTATCATCTTGCTGACTTTGTCAACAATCTGAGTGGGGTAATCCCCCCTACTATTCTATTCCTTCTATAATACGAATTCGTCTTCTGGTTCTTCTTCTTCTTCTTCTGGCTCTTCAAGGTATGACCAAGCTATCTTTATTGCTACTGAGCCTTCCATGTCTGGAACGTCTTCAAATTTTATTTTGTACTCAAGTTCTTTGTCATCAGGCATTTCAACCAATTCGCCTTCTACTTCAAGTCTTTCTTTTAATAAATTAGTGAATACTCCTTTTAATTGCTCAAGGCATTCTCCCTTAGTACCTACAAACTTTTCTTTGTATTTCATTTATTATATCCTCCCTTTTATTTATATCGCTCTTATTTTTAATTTCAATTATAGATAAACAACATTAACATTTAAAATAAATTTCAAAGAAAATAATGAACGCTTCTACATTTTTTATTTGAAATTTATTACACCTTAAAGATACTTATCTTTAATAATCTTACATAAATAGTACAGTAATTCATACTTAAATGTTCTGAATCACTAGAACTACTTTAAATCCCCTTCCAAATAGCTCCTTTGCTTTTTGTTTTTCTGCTAATCTTTTCTCAAATGCAGTCTATACATTTACTCTTTATTTGAGTTCATATTGTCTTTTGGATCTTCTATTATCCCCCCCCCTTCTTTTTCCACTACATTATATTCTAAAAGTGTATTTGTGTGATTCTTGTGTCCTAAATATTGAGATTCCAGTAAAGCTATTAATTTATACACACCCAAAACTCCTAGAAACACTGAGTATTTGTGTATGTGTAAATTAAGTTTTACTAGAATGATTTCATATAATCTACCTGATTAGTTAATCCCTCTTCAATACCTACAGAAGTCACAAACCCAAGAGCCTGCTTTATTTTCTTAGTATCAGCATAGGTATCCCTCACGTCACCATCTTGTTTCGATGAAAATTTTATTTTTGCTTTTTTTCCAATTATCTTTTCTAAAATTTCTATAACTTCTATTAATTTGATAGGTCGATTACTACCTACATTAAATATTTCTCCTTCTAGGGGAGACTCCATAGCTAATAAATTAGCCTTTACTATATCATCTATATAAGTAAAATCACGACCCTGATTTCCATCTCCATATATTGATAAACAGTTGTCCTTAAACATTTCTCTGATAAATGTACTCATAGCCATTTCAGGTCTTTGCCTTGGTCCATATACGGTAAAATACCTTAGTGAAGCTGTAGGCACCCCATAATTTTGAGAGTAAAGATTACATAACTGCTCAGCTGCTAATTTAGTCACACCATAGGGCGAAAATGGTCTAGGTAATTGAGTTTCTGACATAGGTAGTATATCTACATTTCCGTAAATAGATGAAGATGATGCATATACAAACTTTTTAATGCCAGAATTTTTAACGACTTCTAGGAGACGTTGAGTTGCATGAACATTATTTTTTATATATTTTTCAAATTGTTTTCCCCAACTTCCTCGTACACCTGGTTGCCCAGCCTGATGAAAAACATAGTCTATGTCTTTTAAATACTGCTCTAGTGGAGCATCCATCAAATCTTCTTCTATAAATGTGAAGTCTTTATTAGATGATAATGAAGATAGGTTTCTTTCTTTTATTTTTCTATCATAGTACTCGGTGAAGCAGTCTATCCCTATTACTTTAAAGTCTTTATCTATAAGGGCTTCACTCAAGTGAGATCCTATAAAGCCTGCACATCCTGTTACTAAAACTTTCTTCAATATAAATTCACACCCTTTCTCTAACTTCAATAATAATATATGTCCAAAGACATACTGTGTGTGATAATTTTAAAAATGTGATTAGCCCAGATTATTCATAGTAAATTCAAAGCTACTTGCATATTTTCAAACTTTCTATGAATAACCTAGGATGAATAATATCACATATTACTTCTACAGGAATATTATAGTTATTGAAAAGGGGGGAAAACTATGAGCGATAAAAATTCTGGTAACGGCAATATGAGAACTATACTAACTAAAGCCCTATTTGGCAGGGCTACTCAGACATGTCAAAGTACTATATATATATCTCCAGAAGAGGATGTAGAGCCTAAACAAGTATTAGGATGTTTTATAACAGATGCAAAGATTCATACCGCTAAGCTTGAAAATTTCACTCATGAGTATATAAATATTAGAATAGAAGGGAAATTTAAAGTTCATTTATGGTATCATACCAATGGAAATACAGCTGTATCAAAGGGTGATACAGAGTTCTCTCAAATAATAAATTTGAAAAATCTTGAGGGAAAATCTCACTTCAAAAAAAGTGATCTCACTAAAAATGTAAAGGCTTGGATCAATAAAACTCCGATTTGTTTAGGAACTATGATTGTCACTAGAGCTGGTGTACCAACAATAGCAGCCCAGCTTGAGTATGAATTGGCAGCAGAAGTTTTTGAAGAATCTAAGATAGATGTTCTTGCTTATGGAGATAAAAAGAAGAATAAATACAGAGAAGTGTCTTCTGATTCAGATGAAACTTTCTTTGATCAATTCTTCAACGAAGATAATGAGTATGATTACGAATCTGATGATGTAAATTACGATGATTGTGATTAATATTTTATAGATATTCACTCTATTTCCGTGTCTTAGAATGACATATTTCTGCGTTATTTCAACTTCATTCATTCTAAAACACACTGGGGCTGAACTCATAAAATTCATTTATGAGACAGCCCCATTTTTTTATAATACATTTAAACCCAGATTATTCATAGAAAATTCAAAACTACTTGCGCCCTTTCTAATTTTCCATGAATAGTCTGGGTTAAAGTACCTTTTTAATATCAAACAATGAGTCTAGTACTAACCAGTTCTGTGGAAAATACTTATTTATTGTCCAGTAGCTTACACCACCAAGATTTTTTCTATTCGCTAGCTTAAGCTTTGCGTCAATACTTCTAGCATCTTCAAACCATACTACATGTTGTTTTCCATTATTATCATAATAGTAATAGAATGGTGCCTGTGACTTCTGATCGTATTGAATTGCTGCGTTGGCATCTCCTGCTAGATCTACTGCACCCGTATTTGTAACAGTCTTTGCCGCAGTTCCTGCAGTATATGGAAGAGTCCAGTCATATCCATAGTTTGGTATTCCCATATATATCTTTTTACTTGGTATCTCAGTTATAGCATAGTTTATTACTTTTTCAACTTGATTTATTGGTGCTACAGCCAATGGAGGACCATAGGTATATCCCCACTCATAGGTCATTATTATTACATGATCTAATAAAGCTCCATGCACGGGGTAGTCATGTCCCTGATAAACTACTCCTGGCTGGTCAGCTGCTATCTTTGGAGCCACTGCTGTTGTAACTGTATATCCCATAGGTCTAAGTCTGCTAGTTACCTTTCTTAAGAAATTATTGTAATATTCCTTATCCTCAGGGTATATATACTCAAAATCAATATCAAGTCCAGCATAATTCTTCTGCTTAATAGTATTAATTACATTATTGATAAGTGTTTCTTGAATCTCATCATTTCTAAGGATGCTTCTGGCTATATCGCTGTTGAATCCACCTCCGGTCTCAAGGTTTGTAATTACCATTAGCGGGGCTACTCCCGCGTCTCTTGCGGCTTTAATTAACGCCTCATCTTCAATCGGATTGAGACTTCCATCTGCATTTACTTCATAGCTAAAAATACTGAGATAAGTTAAGTACGGTAATGTCTTTCCAAGAACACCCATATCGATGGTTGGAAATGCATAGCCATTAACCTCTATAGCTCCTAACTTTTTCGTCCTTAGTGGAATAGTTATAACTTGCCCAGGATAAATTTCAGTCGGGCTGCTTATCTCAGGATTAGCTTCAAGTATGGCTTGCACCGTCACTCCATACTGTCGTGCAATTGTGTAAAGACTTTCTCCAGGCACTATTTTATGCTGTCTCTCTTCCTCTAGTATAACTAAGGTCTGACCTACTACAAGTCTACTTGGATCAGCTAGCTCATTATCGTCGGCAATTTTAAAAGGTGCAACGCCATATAGCTGTCCTATACTAAATAAACTTTCACCGGGCCTAACAACGTGAATTATCAAAAAATCACCCCTTTCGTTTCAGTATATGCGAAAATTTATTAGATGTTGCAAGTTCTATGTTACAAGTTCCAAGATTTAGTGAAAAATGAGAACTTAGATTATCTCCCTCTTATTTTGACAAGTTTTCCTTTGAAAGTAGCCAAAAAACAAAGATTACAGCAAAATTTTTGCTGTGATCTTTGTTAAAAATTGAATGTTTATTTGGAAGCCCTTAGACTACTCATCTAAAGGCTTATAGTGAGGCAACTTAATTTGATTTAGTAATACTACAATAAAGATTAGTAAGTTTCGCTAAAAAAATGTAGAATCGTTCATTATTTTACCAAATTTGGCTATTCCAGTCAAAAAAAATTTGATAACAAGCAAATAAAGTTCTCATTAGGAACAACTAAGAACATATGTATTGATTGTCAATTTCTATCTGAAAATGCCGATGATAAGAGTTACAATAATCGACTAAAGAAGAGGGATTGCTCCCTTTTCATCGTCTAAGAACCGTACGTAAGAGTTTCTCGCTCATACGTCGCAAGCACTTCTTCACCTTTTTCAGGCAGCAACAAGTGACTTTAGTTTCGCTTTCCTTTTTATAAAATAAGTTCTATCATCTCCACTTTTACCTCTAGCTCACCTAATTATTTAGTGTATCATTTATAATCTTTACAATATCTTCGCCATTATCATTGATAAAGAAATGTCCACCGCTGAACATTATTATCTTACAATGCTTATCCGTATGTTTACGCCACTCTGTTATTTCCTTAAGAGTAAGGTCATCTTGTTTTCCATTTAAAACAGTAATATCACAGTTTAATTTTGATTTTCTATCTTTATATAAATAATTCTCTATTATCTTAAAATCTGCTCTCAACATAGGTAAAAAGAGTTCAAGTAATTCCTCCTCCTCTAATATCTCCTTAGGCGTTCCCCCCAAACTCAAAAGTTCATGCTTAAATTTTTCATCGGGAAGAAGATGCATCTTCTTATCTCTACTTGGTACATCTGGAGCACTATGACCTGAGAAAAATATATGTTTAGGTAAAACTCCAAGCCTTTCCTGCAACCTATGTGATAATTCAAAGGCTAGAATGCTTCCCATACTATGACCATACAACGCAAATTTAGTGTTTAAAATCTGAGTTTCTAAAGTCTTATAGATATCTTCTACTGCTGCATCTATGTCCTCGTAAAAGGAATCGTCATATCTCCTGCCTCTGCCAGCTAATTCTACAGGACATAATTCAATATTATTTGCTAAATTTCTTCTCCAGTTAACATACACATTAGCTGATCCACCTGCATAGGGTAAGCAAAACAATTTAATTTTTTTCATACGCAACCTCCCTGCAAATTTTGCCCATATCCATTTTTATTACTTTATCTGCTGTGTCAAAATATCCATCATCATGGGTAATTGCTATGACAGTCTTACCCTTCTTCTTTAACCCTGGTAATAACTCAGTATAGAATATCCTTCTAAATTCAGGGTCCTAGTCTGCTGCCCATTCATCAAATAAATAAACTGGAAGATCCTCCAGATAGCTTATCATTAATGCAATTCTTTTTCTTTGTCCTGAAGAAAGATTTATTGTACTAAGTTTACCATTTGCTATTGACAACTTATTTTCAAGTCCAAGGCTCTTAATCTTGCTTTGTATTTCCTTAAATTTCTTATTAGAATCTATTCCATAAAGCTTATCAAATAAATAATAATCACTAAATATTGCCGAATAGTATTTACCTACTCCTTCCGGATTTATTTCAACACTGTTTACCAGCACTCTTTGACAAAACTACTTTCAAACACCCTTACTATCTCCTTAACATTTGGCTCCTTAAATATTGTATAATGGTTTCCTGGTATTTCTACTATTTCTAAATGTCCTTCCACATGTTTCTTCCACTTTTCGGGTTTTAGCCAAGTACTTTCCTTTGCTTTAATGAATTTCACCGGCGCTTTTACTACTGTATGAGGCTTGTACATATACACCGCTCTTTCAAAGGAACGTATTTTGTTCATGTACCTTATTATTTGAGATATCTCCATATCTTCTATGTCAATTAAAATATTCTCTGTATATTCTTCTACAAATTTCCTTACTCTCTCTCCATTTAAATCAGATTTCTCAATAAGTCTTATGGTTTTATCCCAAATTCCCTCAGTTGTACTGGTTTTTTTAATGCTTTCACATGCAGTATCTTCCAATAATAAACTACTAACAAATTCCCTTTCTGTTGCAACTGCAAATTCCACCTGTGACTTGTTGTGTAAATACTTCGACATAGCCGGTGCACAAGGCTCTTTTGCATCAAAAATCCATAGTTGCTCTATCTCTTGCTCCATCTGTTCAAGCTGTCTTGCAATCTCAAAAACTATTATGCCTCCTAAACTCCAACCTCCCAGGTAATAAGGTCCTTCCTTTTGTACTTCTCTAATTTTTTCTATGTATTCCGCTGCTATTTCTTCTATTGATATATTTTCCGGGTAGTATTTATTTTTTATATTAGCCCTTATTCCCCAACAGTTTATGTCAATATTAAGATCACCGCAAAATTCCCTGTATCCTGATACTTCACAGGTTATGTCATGTATAAGAAAGAGATTCTTACTTGTGCTATCAGCTTTTTTGATTAGCAGCATATCTTCTGCACCTTCTATACCTAACTGGCGTCTGTTTATTTCTATATATTGAGCCAAGCCCTTTATTGTTGGGGTTCTAAATATTTCTTTTAGTGGCACTTCCATATCAAGCTCCTTCTTAATAAGTCCTACCAACATGGTTGCTTTGAGGGAGTGTCCACCAAGCTCGAAGAAACTGTCATTTACTCCTATTTTTTCAACCCGCAATAGCTTCTCCCATATGCTCACTAACTTAGCTTCTATTTGGCTATTAGCTGCTTCAAAGATCTCTGCTGTTTTTATTCTTCCTTTTGGCTTAGGTAATGCCTTTCGGTCTATTTTACCGTTTGGAGTTAGCGGTAGTTTTTCCAGTTGCATATACCTTACCGGTATCATATATTCTGGCAGTCTTTGGAATAGGTGATTTTTTATGTTTCCTTCTTCCTGTTCTTCTTTTGCTGTTATATAGGCACACAGGTATTTTTCTCCCTGCTCTTCTATTGCTGTTACTGCTACTTCTTTTATCCTTTCATAGCTTAACAGGCTGCTTTCTATATCTCCTAGCTCTATTCTGTAACCTCTTATCTTTATTTGGTTATCTTCTCTTCCTATAAAGTCTATGTTCCCATCACGCTGCCATTTAGCTATGTCACCTGTACGATACATTCTACTACCTTTTTCAAATGGATCTTCCATAAATTTATCTGCTGTCAGCTCAGGTTTGTTTTTGTATCCTCTTGCTACCCCATCTCCAGCTATATAGAGTTCTCCTTTGTGCCCTACTGCTTTTAGTTTTTATTTTCGTCCAGTATGTAATATCTTGTATTTTGCATTGGTTTTCCTATGGATACGTTTCCGCTTCTTTTTATTTCTTCCTTGGTTTCGTAATAGCTAGAATCTATTGTTGCTTCTGCCACTCCATAATTATTTATTATTCTAATGTTTTCTTTATATCTATTGTTTAATCTGTTGAAGTCTTTTATAGAGCAGCTATCCCCTCCCATTATTAGTGTTTTCAGACTGCTTACATCTAGTTTGTTGTCATATGTGTATTCCATAAGAGGTATTACTAAAGCTGGTGTAGTTTCCAGTATGTTTATTTCTTTTTCATTTATAAGATTTTGTAAGGCTATTGGATCTATTCTTGCTTCACTTGGACATATGGTCATGGTTCCTCCATTTGTCAAGGCTCTTGTTATGTCTCCTGGGAATACGTCAAAGGACATGCTAGCTATTTGTAGTAGTCTTACTTCTGTTTCTTCTAACCTGTATTCTGTTTTCCATGCATATGCCATGTTCAGTAGGTTTTTGTGTTCTACCATTACTCCTTTCGGCTTACCTGTTGTTCCTGAGGTGTATATCATGTATATCAAATCATTCAGGCTATTTATGTTCCTTAGGTTTGTCCTGTCTCCTTGATACAGTTTTTTATCTTTTACATCTATGGTTTTCCCATGGAACTCTATTTCTTCTACCATATTCTTCTGAGTTAACAGTAGTTCTACTTCGCTGTCTTTTAACATGTATGCTATTCTATCTTTTGGATATTCTGGGTCTATTGCCAGGTACGCCCCTCCTGCTTTCATTACTGCCAAAGCTGCTACTACCATTTCTACTGAGCGATCTACTAATACGCCTACTATACTTTCTTCTTTTACTCCCTTTTCTCTTAGTTTTCTTGCAAGTTGATTAGACTTTGTATTTAACTCACAATAGCTAAGTTTCTGGTCTTTATATTCTACTGCTGTTTTTTCAGGATGTTTTTTTACTTGTTCTTCTATTAACTGGTGTACAGTTTTGCCCTTCGGATATTCTATTTTTGTACAGTTGAAGTCTTTTATTATCAACTGTTTTTCTTTTCCTGTTAGCATTTCTATTTCTTTCAGCTTCTTATATGGATTTTCTGTTATTTCTTCTGCTATTTTTATCATGTGCTCTGCTAGTCGTTCTATGGTTTCAGGCTTAAAGAGACTTGTAAAATAATTATAGCTTAAGATTAATCCATCTTCATGTTCGTATATAGTCAATGTTATGTCATATATAGATCCCTCTGTATTATATTCATAGCCTTCCAGCCTTGTATCACCAAGATCCATGTCTGATCTCCTGCTTTCATAGTTTTGCAGTATTATCATTACGTCAAACAAGGTGTTTCTGCTCATATCTCTGGTAATATTAAGCTTTTCTATTAGTTCCTCCATTGGATATTCCTGATTTTCATAGCCATCAAGCACTTGAATCTTCAGTTCTTCTAGATATTCATCAAAGTTTTTTTCCTTTCCTGGCTTACATCTGAGGGCTATATTGTTAAGAAATACTCCTACAAGTTTTTCTACTTCTTCTCTTGTTCTTCCTGCTGTTACTGTTCCTATTACCAAATCTTCCTGTTCACTGTATTTTGAAAGCGTAACACTAAATAATGCAAGTAAAGTTGTAAACAGAGTTGTACCATGCTTAATAGTCAGCTTCTTCATTTTTTGCGTCAGTTCTTTGTTCATTTGCATTGTGTATGAATCTCCTTCGTACATAAGCACTTCCGGTCTTTTATAATCATTAGGAAGATTAAGTATAGGTATTTCTTCTTTGAACACCTCTATCCAATAGTCTTCCTGCTTTTTCAGTTGTGCTTTTTTACTATCCTGATTCAGCCACACTGCATAGTCCTTATATTGTATCTTAAGGGGCTTTAGATCTTTACCATCATAAAGTTCTGTGAATTCTTCCATTATTATTTCCATACTTGCACCATCAGATATTATATGATGCATGTCTACTATCAATATGTGATCTTGCTTATCACGCTTTATCAGTGCGGTTCTTATAAGTGGTGCTTTATTTAGGTCAAACGGTCTTATGAACTTTTCTACTATTTCTTTTGTGTTCTCTTCATTTTCTTCATAATACTCCCATTTATAGTCTGTTTTTGCGTGTACTCTTTGAACTATTTCTTCACCTTGAAATTCAAAGCTTGTTCTAAATGCATCGTGACGCTCTACCAGCTTTTCAAATGCATCTTCTAGTCTCTCTCTATCTAAGAAACCTTTTACTTTAGTTATTAGAGATATATTATGTCCTGTTTCATTTTTATCAAACTGGTTTAGTATAAACAGCCTTTTTTGTATGGAAGATGTAGGATAAAATTCTCTAGTATCTATTGGGATTATTTCTTCATATTCCTTTATCTCTTGACCTTTTATTACTTTTGTCAAACCTTTTACAGTTGGATTACCAAATACTTCCCTCAAGGCAATTTGTACTCCAAATTCCTTTTGTATTCTTCCCACCATTATGGTTGCTTTTAGGGAGTGACCTCCTAGCTCAAAGAAATTATCCTTAATTCCTATCTTCTCTACCTTTAATATCTCCTGCCACAGCTCTACAAGCTTTTCTTCTACTCCATTTCTAGGTGCTTCGTATTCTACCCCTGTATTGATACTACCATCCGGTTCTGGGAGTACCTTTCTGTCTATTTTGCCGTTATGGTTTAAAGGCATATTTTTAAGCTTTATAAAATATGAAGGAATCATATAGTCAGGTAAATCCTTTGATAGATGCTCTCTAATTTGTTCTGTTGTTATTTCACCTTCCCCTACAAGATATGCACAGAGATATTTCTGGCTCTGCTCATCTTCCTTTGCTATTACTATTGCTTCTTTTACTAGAGATAACTCCAATAGTTTGCTTTCTATTTCTCCAAGTTCTATTCTAAAGCCTCTGATTTTTACTTGATGGTCTATACGTCCTATGAATTCTATATTACCATCTGGTAACCACCTTGCTAGATCCCCTGTTCTGTACATTTTTTCGCCATTTTCATATAGATTGTCTATAAATTTCTCATTTGTTAGTTCTTCTTTATTCAAATAACCTATACCTAAGCTATCTCCTGATATGCATAGCTCCCCAGCTATACCTATTGGCACTATTTTGTTTTCTTTATCTAGTATATAAATTCTAGTATTACTTATAGGCTTCCCTATGTATGGGAGTGTTGGTATCTCACCATCGTGTCCTTGAGTATAGGTTGTAACTACATGGCTTTCCGATGGTCCATAGTGATTATGGATCTTTAGCTTATTCTTTTTCATATGCTCTTTTAATAGCTCTGGTATAATCACTTGTTCTCCTGTTACTATTAAATCATTTAAAGCCTTAGGGAATATGGTACTATATATTTCGTTATTAAATATGAATTTAACAAGCGCTGCTGGAAAATCTGCTGTTTTTATTTTCTTTTCTTCCATATATTTTAGTAGCTCTATTAAATCATCCTTCGTTTCATCATCTACTACGCATAATTCTCCTCCCGCTAGTAATGTTGAATACATTTCTTGATAGATAGCATCAAAGCCAACATTACTAAATTGCAATACCCTATCAGTAAAATCCATGGTAGTTTTGTTTATATCATAGTATGCTAGGTTTTTTATCACCCTTTGTCCTACCATTACTCCCTTTGGATTTCCTGTTGTGCCTGATGTATACACTAGATATAGCAGGTCATTTATTTTATTTATTATTTCTAGCTTCTCACAATCCATATCTTTTTCGGCTTCTTCTTTTATATCAATTAATTGACTTTCTTTTATGTTATCCAGTTTTTTAAGCTCTTCTCTGTATTTTTCTGTTATTAGTATGTAATCTGCTTTACTGTCCTCTATCATGTATTTAATTCTAGCTTCTGGGTACTTGGCATTGATTGGTAGACATCCCGCTCCTGATTTTAGAATTCCTATTATTCCTATTATCATTTCTATTGATCTTTCTACCATTATTCCTACAATTTTTGTGTTATCTATTCCTTTACTTCTTAGTTTATTTGCTATATTGTTTGCTCTTTGGTTCAATTCTCTGTATGTTATTTCTTCTTCTCCCATTGATACTGCTATTTTATTAGGTGTTTTTTCTACCTGCTCTTCAAATAGTTCCTGAATAGTCATGTCTTTTGGGTACTCCGCCTTTGTGTTGTTGAAATCATAAAGAATAGTATTCTTTTCTTCCTCTGGAAGCATTTCAATACCTTTTAGCCTTATATCCACATTTTCTGTTACTTGCTCTAGTATCTTTACATAATGTCCTATTAACCTTTCTATTGTTTCTTTTTTAAATAGTTTTGTGCAGTATTCTAAATCAAATGTTATTCCTTCTTCTATTTCTACTGCATTTAAGGTTATATCGAACTTAGATACTCTTACTTCACTGCTATATGGTGCGAATTTTAGCCCTTCTATTTCCATCTCTTGAATATCCATATTTTGCAGTACAAACATTACATCGAATAGGGCATTCCTGCTCATGTCCCTCTTTATATCAAGTTTTTCTACCAACTCTTCGAATTGATAGTCTTGGTTTTCATAGGCTTTTAAGGCGTTTTCTCTTACTTCTTTTAAGAATTCCCTAAAGGTCTTTTCTCCCGCTGGATAGTTTCTCATAGCCAAAGTGTTTACAAACATACCTATGATGTTTTGTAACTCTCCATGGTGTCTACCCGCTATTGGTGAGCCTATTACTATGTCTTCCTGACCAGTGTATTTTGAAAGAAGAACATTAAATCCTGCTAAAAGCGTCATATATAGGGTTG
>JMSU01000215.1_pt1 | contig 20548 bp, 16 predicted proteins | sample 179011 | NCBI WGS metagenome assembly JMSU01 (sample SAMN02769580, study PRJNA246767) | bioreactor metagenome | isolation source: Culture-1 Bioreactor ArsB derived from microbial biomass from the upper 2 cm... | place: Germany: Bremen | collected day 87 after inoculation
GGCTCAGTGAGCTCCTCTATTTATGTTTTGCTACATTCACAACTAAATCTTTAACAATAAAATAATGATTGAAACCAGACCCATGCAAAAATTAACTAAGCAAAGAAAGGTTACAACTTGTCTTTGATTTAGGCCTGCTGACAATAGTCTGTAATGGACTTGACTTCTATCTGCCTTATAGACAGATTTGCCTTCTAAAAAGCGTTTTATAACGACAAAGATATTATCGAATATGGGTACACCTAGAGCAAGAATTGGTATAAGTAAGGATAATACTGTTGCTTGCTTAAAAGCACCATCTAGCGCAATAACCCCTAAAATATATCCAATAAAAGTTGCTCCTGCATCTCCCATATAGATTTGCGCAGGTTGTTTATTATATCTCAAATACCCAATAAGTACACCTGTTAATATAATTGCCATCATGGCTGAATTTAATTGACCTTTAGCTAATGCGACAACAAATAGTGTTACAGCCGATATAGCAGAAATACCCCCAGCTAAACCGTCTAATCCATCAATAAAATTAATAACTGTTGTCACACCAAAAATCCAGGTGACGGTTAATAAAAATTGTAATATTACAGGAAGCAAAATATATTCATGGGTTATTGGATTCGTAAAACCATAAAAAACCATACCGGATTGATAGGCTACAACAGCTGCACCCACTTGGATAATAAATTTAGGTAACGCTGGAAATTCTTTTCTCTTTGTTTTGAACCAATCATCAACGATACCAATGGATAAGATCATGAATGAACCCACAAGTAATGCTATTGATTTGCTGTTTATTTCTCCAATGAAAACCAAATAAGTGACCATAAAACCTAGAAATATTCCTACTCCTGCTAAACCAGGAACAGGCTCTTTGTGAATTTTCCTAGATGTTGGTTTATCAACAAAATCGATTTTTATGGCGATTTTTTTTAGTTGCGGAATTAATAGATACACGATAATAAAAGCGATTAAAAATGCTATTAGATAATTCATGTTGATCCTCCTCATTTGCATATCAAAATAATAGCACAATACAAGCCATATGACAAGAATAAGGAAAATAGTAAGTGAACTTTTCCTGTACCACAAGAAAGTATGCTTTGCATACGTTTCAGGTGATATAGGAAAGTATGGTACCTTGCAAGCAAAACGCAGTACTTTCCTATACCATAAAAAGAGAATAGCCTAAGCTATCCCCCATTCATTATCATATTATGCTTTTTTAATCTTAACACCTTGCGAACCATTCGTAAAATCAACACTGAAACTTACTTTACCAGCTAAATTAGATTTCATTTTACCAACTTGTACTTGCTCGATGTAAATTTTGTAGTCTTGCCCAGCTTCCAATTCCATGGTGATCTGAGCATCTTCGTAACCTTCAACTTTAAACTCTACTGCTTTATCGTTTAATGAAAAATGATGAACCGTTGTCCCCGGAACTGACTCAAAAAGAAGTCTCCCATTTTTCTCTAGTTTCGTTATCTCATCATACGTCTTAACTTTATATATATGTCCATCGACTTCAAAATCTAATATTTTTTTCTTTTCATCCATTAAGTGATTTCCAAAACTTAATGTTTGATCATCTTCGACCCTGATTAGCTCCTCTATACCAGCCATCTTAAAACCCTCCTATTTTTGTCGTAAAAAGTTGAATACATACATTATATATTATTTTGACAGTTATGACTAGAGGTAATTTTTATTTTACAGTAAATGTTAAAACTTCCTCTGTCACATCAACGACAACATGATCCCCATACTTAATTTTGTTGTCTAGTAACTCTTCCGCAAGTCTATCTTCAACTTTTGACTGAATAGCTCTTCTAAGGGGTCTTGCACCATATGCTTCATCAAATCCTTCCCCTGCAAGGTAGTCTTTGGCCTCTTCTGATACTTCCAGCTCTATACCAATATTTTTTTGTAAACGTTTTGATACTTGATTTAACATAATCCCAACAATTTCGCGTATATTCTCTTTTGTTAAAGAATGGAATACAATGACCTCATCAATTCGATTTAAAAATTCTGGTCTAAATAAGCGTTTGACTTCATCCATAACATTTTTACGCATATCTTCATAACTACGTTGTTCATCTACCACAGAAACAAATCCTAATTTCTTAGGTGAAATAATGTTTCTTGCTCCTACGTTGGATGTCATGATGATGACTGTGTTTTTAAAATCTATTCTTCTGCCTTGAGCATCCGTAATATGTCCATCATCCAGTACTTGTAATAAAATATTAAATACATCTGGGTGGGCTTTTTCTACCTCATCAAATAAGATGACAGAATAAGGTTTTCTTCTGATTTTCTCACTGATTTGTCCCCCTTCATCGTATCCTACATACCCTGGAGGTGAACCAATCAACTTAGATACGCTATGTTTTTCCATGTATTCAGACATATCCACACGTATTAGGGCACCATCATCGCCAAACAAGACTTCTGCTAACGCTTTCGTAAGCTCAGTTTTACCTACTCCTGTAGGTCCTAAAAACAGGAATGAACCAATAGGTCGGCGAGGATCTTTTAATCCTACTCGGCCACGTCTAATGGCTTTGGACACTGCCTCTACAGCTTCCTCTTGGCCGACAACGCGTTCATGAAGATGTGTTTCAAGGTTTTTCAGTCTTTCGCCTTCTTCTTCTGTTAGCTTCTTAACGGGTATCCCCGTCCAACTGGATACGATATCCGCTATTTCCTCTTCATCTACAATCTGATCTGACATGGTGTTTTTCTGCTCCCATGCCAGCTTGGAATCTTCTAGTTTCGCTCTGATCACTTCTTGTTGTTTCTTAATTTCTCCAGCTTTTTCGTATTCCTCTGTTTTGATGGCTATTTCTTTATCTTTTTCTAACTCTTCAAGCTTTCTTTCCATATCTTTAATATCTGGAGGTGCTGTATAGGTGCTTAATCTTACTTTTGATGCTGCTTCATCAATAAGATCAATGGCTTTGTCTGGTAGGAAGCGGTCTGTTATATAACGATTCGATAATTTTACTGCCGCAATGACAGCTTCATCTTTTATATGCACTTTATGATGTGCTTCGTACATATCTTTTAGACCTCTAAGGATTTCAATAGCTTCTTCCTCTATAGGTTCCTCAACTTTTACAGGTTGGAATCTACGTTCTAAAGCTGCATCTTTTTCAATGTATTTACGATACTCATCGAGTGTTGTAGCACCAATAAGCTGGATTTCACCTCGTGCAAGCGATGGTTTAAGAATGTTAGAGGCATCAATTGCACCTTCTGCTGCTCCTGCACCTACGATGGTATGCATCTCATCTATAAATAGAAGCACATTACCTGCTTCTTTTATTTCCTGAAGGGCTTTTTTAATACGCTCTTCGAATTCTCCTCTATATTTTGAACCTGCAACCATGGATGATAAGTCAAGTGCAACCACACGCTTATCTTTTAGGGTCTCTGGAATATTGGCATCTGCTATTCTCTGTGCTAATCCTTCTGCTATGGCTGTTTTACCAACACCTGGTTCGCCAATGAGGCAAGGATTATTCTTGGTACGTCGACTTAGAATCTGAATAACTCTTTCGATTTCTTTATCTCGACCAATAATAGGGTCGAATTTTCCATTTCTAGACATCTGAGTTAAGTCCCGACTGAATTGATCCAGCGTAGGGGTGTTCGTACCCTTTGAATCTGCTTTTTCTCCATCTTTAGCAACAGGTGACTGACCTAAGTTCTTTAAGATTAATTGATACAATTTCTGAACTGTTACACCTGAGCTACTAATAAGTTTTACTGCGATACAATCTGTTTCTTTTAATAACGCTAATAAAATGTGTTCTGTACCAATCATATTGGTTTTCATATTAACAGCTTCACGTAAACTTGATTCCAGAACCCTTTTAGCTCTGGGTGTGAAATCTTCTACATCCTTTAATTCTACATTGCCTGCCAATCCTATTTTTTTAATCTTTTCTATAATAACTTCCTCTGTGATGCCTTGGCTCACAAGTATTTTACTGGCTACACCTTGACCTTCTTTTATAAGACCTAGTAATAGATGCTCTGTGCCTACATAACCATGTCCTAATTCTTTTGCCGTTTGTTGTGACAGACTAATTGCCTCTTGGGCACGTCCTGTAAATCTACCCATCATCGTCAATCAAATCCTTTCTATTTTTATCCCATTTAATTAATAAGTATGTGTCTTATTGTATTATAAAATCTTACACATCAGCTACATAAACTACCTCTCTATTTTAGGCAGGTGTTCACGAATATAAGTTGCTCTTGCCATGTCTCGCTCTTCTATTTTCAGTTCACACTTCATTTCTTTTTGCAAGTTTGCTGGTTGTATACAGGTCATTAACCCATAGATATTAATAGGTTCCTTATGTTCAAATCCCAATATGCCTAATTCATAGCCGAGTTTAATATCCGATAATAATGTCATGGCTTCATTGGATGATAAAATCCTTGCATAAGTTAAAGCACCATAAGAGCGATAAACGGCATCTTCAAATTGCATGCGTTTTTCACTTAATAATTTCTTGCGTAGTGATCTTTCTTGTTCAACAATCTGATTGGTGACACTGGTTAGATTTTCAATGATTTCCTGCTCAGAATGTCCAAGGGTTACTTGATTAGATATCTGAAAGACACTACCTCGCCCTTGGGAACCTTCACCATAGATCCCCCGAACAGTTAGCCCAAACTTCCCTATAGCCTCGAGAATAAACTGAAGCTTACCCGTTGTCTCTAGTGCTGGCACATGTATCATATAGGATGCTCTAAGACCTGTACCCACATTGGTTGGACAAGCTGTAAGGTAGCCCATTCTTTCATCATAGGCATAGGTAATCTTCTCTTCAAGTAAATCATCAATATGATTAGCATTCAAAAGAGCTTCTTCTAGATTAAAGCCATTACTAATGGATTGTATGCGCAAATGATCTTCTTCATTAATCATAATGCTAAGACTCTCATCTTCTGACAGTATGAGCCCAGTAGGCATAGACGACTTTACAAAAATAGGGCTTACCACATGACGTTCTACCATAGCTACTTTATCAAGTAGCGATAGTACTTGCATATTAACGCGCTCAAAGTAATGGCTATTGCTTGCGTTCAACACTATTTCTTCTATCTCATGAATGATTCTGCTAGCCTTTTCCTCTGTTAGCTTACTTGGAAAATGATAGGCTTGTAGATTTCTTGCTAGTCTAACCCGACTTGAAATAACCACATCATTATTCTTTTCATTTTTTTCATACCATTTTAACATAAGCCACCCTCCTTTTTCAAGGCACGAATAGCATCTCGGTATTTTGCCGCATCTTCATATTCTTCTTTTGTTACAGCTTGTTTTAACTTACTCTCTAATTCTCTAATCTGCTTCTTTGTTAAGAGTTGTTCACCTGTTCGATTAGGTATTTTTCCTGTATGGACATTACTTCCATGAACCCGTTTAATAACAGGGCTAAGTAAATTACCAAAAGTCAGATAGCATGCACTACAACCAAACTTTCCTTTTTTTCGAAATTCATTGTATGTCATGCCACAGCGTTTACATTGTAATACATGGCTCTTTTTTTGTTGATCTACATTAGGTGTTGCCTTCTTATGATTCATCTCCAAGAGACTACTTAAAAAGCTCTCAATTGAAATATCCTTTTCTTGATAAATATCTTTGACATCCATGGCACATTTACTACACAGGTGTATTTCCTTCTTTTTTCCATCAATTGTTTTATTCAGGAATACCGTTGCAGGTTCTTGATGACATCGCTCACATAACATAATCATGCCCCCTAACATCTATTAATAGTATGCCCTTTTTCCTTCTTTCATTCCTTCATATGAAGACATATCCAATCATTTTTTAACAAGAATCCATATATATACAACTATACAAAATTTACCATCTAAAAATATATAATCATTATATCATATTCCTTTTAAAAGACAAGAAAAGTACTTAAGAAGAAAGCACCGTCTTTTATTGTTATCTTTAATGTGAATAAACACAAAATAACACAAAGAAGTGCTTTCTATTCTAATCTTTTATATCATTTTCTTTTATTTTTCCTACAATAACTTATACTAATCCTAATATATTATTCAAATGTATCTTTTAAACTGGTAATCAACAATTCGTTTTTGAAAACTTCTTTCGTAACTCCCTTTATTAAGTCTTCTTTTAGCACTTTAACTATTTTTATGGTTTCTGGAGATAAATCAAAGAAATTATCATCAAAGATGCCATCTATATGTTTAAAATCTAACCTAACAAATTTGGCAAAAGTTTTCACTTCTAATTGAATCTCAAAGTAATCCATTTCTTCTTTTACAACCGTTTCTATTTGAGGATCCTTCAAAGCTAGATGTTTCGGTTTTACAAATAGTACTGTTCCTGAACTTATTATACCCTTTTCTGTCATGAAAGCATATTCTAAATAATGATTTCTTAATAGCTCATTCGTTGTTAGCACCTCTTTAAATTCAAGTGTGATGCATGGTTTAGAACTTAATGATGCAACTGTTGTTTCAAAAGTATCTTTCTCAATCACTTCACCTGTAATTTTTCTTAACTTCCAATCGACTACACCTTTAACATTATTTAATGTTTCATTGGTAACATGTAATTCAACCATGGTTCCATCCTCACAGGCTGAAATTAATAATGGACTGTAGAATCTTTTTGCAGCATAGTGAAGAGCTTTCCACCTTCCATAATAATCAATACTCGCCCATGATGCTACAGGCCAACAATCATTTAATTGCCAATAGATAGCTCCCATACATCGTCCACGATTTCTTCGCCAATGCTCAACCCCATATTTTATACCTTCTGCCTGAATCAACTGTGATACATCAAGCAGTGATTCAAAATCTTTTGGGTATCGAAAAGTCTCAGCTATATAATGAAGAATCTTGGCGTTACATGAACGATTCTTTTGATGATTTTCCATAACCGGTGAGAATATATTTCTATCCTCTTCAACGGTTACTTCTTTAATGGTCTTAATGCCTGGAAAAGACTGCAAACCAAACTCGGACATAAATCTTGGAAAATACTTTCTATAATCCGTAAAAGGCTTTGTTTCATGCCAAACACCCCAATAGTGCATATCGCCTGTATGATCACAGTTAGGATCATTGAAATCGCCTTTTGCAGATGGTGAAGAAGGCCAATAAAACGTATTTGGATCTTCTTTTCTTAATACATTCGGAATAATTTCCGCATAGTGTCTTACATAATCTCTTCTATTTTGGGGCGTATCTGGTAACCAGTCGTCACTTAGGCCCCATTCAATTTCATTATTCCCACACCATAATGCTAAACAAGCGTGATGTCTTATTCTTCTGATGTTATCAACAAACTCTTGTTCAATATTAGCAACAAATTCGTCCGTTAGATCATATAATCTACAAGCAAACATAAAATCTTGCCAGACTAATAATCCCATTTCGTCACATAAATCATAGAAGTAAGTTTCTGGATAATGACCACCGCCCCAGACTCTCACACAATTGAAATTCGCTTTTATACATCCTTTTAATAACTGTTCTGTCCTAGCAGGGTTACATCTTGCAAGTAAATTATCCTCTGGAATATAGTCAGCTCCCATTAAAAATAATGCGACACCATTGACAACAACTTCAAAAGATTCTCCCCATTGGTCAGTCTCTTGCCTAACTGTCACTGTTCTTAACCCAATTCTATTGGTGTTCGTACTTACCACTTTATCATCAATAATGCTATTAACCTCTACCCTGTATAGAGGTTGTTCACCATAGCCATTGGGCCACCATAGTTGTGGATGATCAATCATCATGTTAACTGTTTGTTCTTCTGATTCACCTTTGACTTTTTTCGTCATAACGTTGCCATCTGGATCAATGACTTTTACCTCAAGTGTTGTATCATGACTGCTATAGAGTGTTCTATTAATTTTAATGGCTAATAACACGGATTCTTCTTCATGGGTCTGAGTTATGTACACCTGTTCAATTCGCTCACTCATATAACCATCTATGGCTATATCTCTCCAAATCCCTACATCTGGTAATTTTGGACCCCAATCCCATCCAAACATGGAATGTCCTTTTCTCAAATAATAAATACCTTGTAAAGAATCTTTTCCTTTACATAAAGGTTTCTGTGCATGTTTTTCCTCAACATATTTAATAGGTGATGCAAAATAGAGATGAATTTTGTTCATACCCTCTTTTAAAATACGCTTAATATCCCATTCATAGAGTCGATGCATATTATCTGTTTTTCCTACTAATTCATCATTAACCGTGATTGTACATAAGGTATCAAGTCCATGACAAGTTAAATAAACTTGGTCACAATTAAAGATTTCTTTATTGACTTGAAAATCTCTCTCATATTCATAATCATGTTTAGAAAGTTCTAAAGCATCATACTCATTTTCTCTGTAAAATGGGTCTTCAATAACTTCATTCACCAACAAATCATTGTACATATCCCCAGGAACAATTGTTTCTATCCACTGATTGGATTCTACATCCTTCATTTGCCAATTACCGTTTAAGTCTATTTTCATTTATTGATCACTCCTTCAATTATCTTATAGGTTTACTATATAAAAAAATCTCTGACAGGTCTTGTCAGAGATTGCGATTGACGCCTCAATTATTGCGCTTTCTTATTTCTGTGGGTGTACACCCTTTTATTATTTTAAAAACACGATTAAATGTCTTAATGCTGTTAAACCCACACTTAAAGGCAATATCTGTTACCGTTAGGTCTTCTTCCAACAAATATTTTTCTGCCACTTTTACACGAAAACTACTCAAGAAACGACCAAATGTCATACCCGTTGCATTCTTGAAATAGCGTGTAAAATAAAAAGTACTATACTTTGCAACATCAGCTACTTCTTGAATGGTAATGTCTCGCATATAGTTTTGCTCAACATATTCATGCACGCGACCTAATCTTTCTATTGAAATGAGCTGATTGGTTTTTTCTGAAGTGGAATAGTCCATCATGGGGATCTCTCGAATCAACAGTACCATAAAATCATACAGTCTAGCTTTTAAAGCCATTTTATAACCTGGCAGTTTCTTTACATACTCCTCTTTCATTGAAAGAATTTGATCTTCTAACAACTTGTGGACATGATTACTGTCTACGTCACAACTCGATCTTTGCAATGGATTAAGGATTTTTTTATTATCCATTACGGACACATATGGTTCAAATAAAGATAACTTAAACAGTACAATCAATAAGCTTCCTGTCGTAACCTCAGGTAAATAATAATGTACATCCCCACCCCCAATAATTAAAATATCCCGAGGATTCAATGCATATACCTCACCATTTAACCCAACATCAGCAGTTCCATCTATGACATAAACAATTTCAACGCCTTCATGCCAGTGGGGGCAATACTCCACTGAACCAGCTATCCACATTTCAAATGGAAATTCTTCATTAAGTATGTTTTTCTCATGTAAAACTTTCAATAGATCACATCATTTCTTTTTTCTGAATTAAATGTGTAGAACACTGTCATTTTATATCAGTCTTTTAACTTGGTCAAGCAAAATTGTATGATTCGTACAAATCTAATCGTATATCTGTTTTCAATTAGCCGTTTTGGCTTATAAGAATATCTCGTCATTCTTTTTGCACTAAATAACGTAATTGCTTTCTCCAACCCAATACACTATAATAGAATCAAAACTTAAACATAAGGTGATCTCAATGGAAACTTATTTAAATAACTTATCCCCCTACATTCGTGTAGCCTATGACAGTTCTATTTCGCCACCTTGGAAAATGTCTGAACGGGTGATCTTTGATTATGAACTTCTTTTTGTTAAAGCTGGACAGGTACGTATCACCATTGAAGATACAACCTATGAAGGTCGTCCTGGTGATGTTTTTTTATTCAAACCTATGGAACGTCACTCTATCGAAATTATAGGTAAAGAGATCTTCCATCAACCTCATTTACATTTTGATTTATACTACGAGGAAAATAGCCCCCGTGTAAAGGTATCTTTTAAACCTTACGAAGCTATGGATGAAGCTGAAAAAAAAGACTTTCGATATGATCCAACCAAAAAGGCTTCACTGGTCATGCCAAACTACATAAGGCTTAAAAATGTGGACTATTTTGAAAAAAAGTTATTTGATATTATAAAAGAAAATACGACTAAATTGCCTTTTTATGAAACCCAGATGAAAGGTCTTTTTATACAATTGTGGACATACTTAGTACGAGAAGCTTATTGGCAACATCATCCTCATACCTCTTCTCAGATGCAAGTATTATCTCAAGTGAAAGAGTATATTACCTTACGAGCATGTGGTGATATTGGGCTGGATGAAGTTGCATCAACGTTTAATATGAGTAAATATCATTTGATACGACTCTTTAAAGATGCTTATCAAATGACACCTATGCATTTTCATCAACTCATTCGTATAGAAAAAGCGAAAGAACTCATTCAGTTTACAGACCTTACGATTACGGACATAGCTGAACAGATGGGTTTTACAAGTGTCCATTCCTTTAGCCGAGCTTTCAAAAAAATGGATAAAGTAGCGCCTTCTTATTATAGAAGACGCTAAGCGTTAACGGTATAATTCAATTATTTTTTCAAGCATTTCTTCATCTAGAGCATTCACATAGCCGACAATATAGCCTTCCTTATCAATAACATAAGTGGTTGGGTAACCATTAATATAATAATTCTTAATGGCTTCTTCGTCATCGTCAAAAACAATAGGAAAGGTTATTTTCTTCTCAGCGATCCAATTTAATACATCTTCTTTCGGCATTTCATTAGCATCTGTTATTACATTAACACCTAAGATGGCTACATCGTCTAATCGATACTTATCATATATTTTCTGAAAATGAGGCATTTCTTCTACACAGTACGTACACCAAGTTGTAAAGAAATTAACCAATAGCAATTTACCTTTATAATCCGATATTGAATACTCATTGCCCTTGCCATCATCTAGGGTAAAATTAGGAGCTAACGTACGATCTTCCTTATTATCTTCGTCCTGTTTATCGTCCTCTTTCTCACTATCTGAATTCTTATCTTCTGTAGAATCCTTATGGTCTTCTGCATCTTTACTGGCTACATCCACATCATCTATTTCCTCTGTATCTGACACCCTATCATTTTCATTCTTCTTAATATCAGGATCTTTTGTCTGATTATCATTTTTAGCTGTGCCACAACCTACCATCACAATCATGAGTAATAAAACAACCATTAAACTTACAATTTTATTTACTTTCATATCAATCACCTCCATATAATATTTATTGTGCTCCTCCAATAATCAACAAACTTAGTGAATTGGTATATAACAGAATACCCATAATAATCATCAAAACACCTGCTACCCACTTAATCTTATTAAAATGGGCAAAAATTTTCTTATAATGATGCACAAACTTACCAAATAATATAGCTGATAACAAAAAAGGGATGGCAAAACCTAATGAATAGATTGACATCATACCTCCAGCTCTCATATAATCTTTCTCAAAGCTTGCTAGAAAAAGTATCGTACCTACAATAGGTCCATTACAAGGTGTCCATCCTACACTAAATGTAATCCCCAAAATAAGTGAGGAAAACACATTGGGTCGAAATTTTTTATAATGGTATTTTCGTTCTCGGTCAAGAAAACGAATCTTAAATATACCAATAAAGTACAAACCGAGAATAATAATCAATATGCCACCCACTTTACGAATGACTTCCTCATATTGAATCAACGTGGTATTAATAGCTTTTGCGCCAAAGCCTAACATAACATTAATGATGGATAATCCCATAACAAAAGCAATAGAATTAATAATCATATTTCGTCGTGCATCTTTCTGAAATTCAATATCTTGGATGGTCGTTCCAGCTAAATAACTGAAATATAAAGGTAGCAACGGTAAAACACATGGTGTAAAAAAAGATGCAAAACCGTTAATGAGCGCTACCCAATAGGTTAACTCCTGACCAATCATAAATGATAACCTCCTAAACTATGTAAACAACCTATTTCATTATTCTACTAACAATATGATCTTATATGGATCATCTTATATAAGTAAAAAGCAACGTGTATAATAGTATATTACTATATTGCTATAATTAAATCTACTTATTTTTCATTTTTATTTATATTTAGTATTTTATAATCTGTAGCTTTGATTAAGAATAGGGGCTGTTTCACATTTATAACCGCATAATCAGCCCCAATGATATCTTATGGTTCTATTGGTCCATCTTCTGAATCTTGTCTAATATTGGATACCATACGTTTAAACATTTCACCGTTAAGGGAACCTGTTTTAGCCATCATACCAATTTCATGAGACGTTAAATCGCCCATATACGGATGAGCACTATCCACATTTTGATGTTCAGGTTGTTTCTCAATAATGCCTTCGGGTACACCGTCAAGATCGTTAAAATTCGATGCTTCAAAATTTTCACTAATACTTGGATCAGTACTATTGGATGATTGATAACCTTTAATGTCTTTCATCATTTCATATCCTTTCAACGTGTCAATATAAATTGAAAACTTTCCTAAATAAAATAAGTAGAGATAGATACCTATCTCTACTTATTATGCCCTTGTTCTAATATTCTATTATAGGAGGCACTTCAATATACCTCTTTAAAACCATGGGTCATAAACTTTTTAGTCGCTTATGATAATGCCATTTTTTTCAATTGTTTAAACGTATCTGTGACCTGTGGCACCATGAGAATAATGAGTGTCAAGAAAACTTCTCCCGCAATATAGGCAAGATTATAGCCAATTGAATAAGGTACTGGATCAAATCCTAAATCAATCGCATAGCTTCCAAAGAACACAACCCCTGAGATGAAATGGCATATAAATCGACCAAATGCACCAAGAATAAGACCTTTCATTAATCCATTTTGAGTATTACGCATAAGCCCAGCAAATCCAAGCATACCAAAAGCTAATGGATAATCCAGTAGTAATTGAATGGGATGCATCACCCATCCGCCAAGAGCAAGTTGTAGGAGACCATATGTAATACCACAAATAACCCCTTGTACTGTTCCAAACCAATAACCAATAACTGCGATAAAGAGCATACTAAATAGTGTGATGGAACCACCTTGAGGCAACGCTACCAGTTTAACATAAGATAAAGCTACAGCGATTGCTATAGCAATTGCAGAATAGACTAATTCTTTTGTTTTCATGGTTTTAGAACGACTACCGAGAGCTACAACACCTAATAAAAGAATAAGAGCAATAAGGACTAAAATAATTTGTCCAAGTGTGGAAGTAATGACATTCTGAATATCCCCACTTGCAAGTGCATCTTGAAATTGTTTCAACATAAAAAAATCCTCCTTGTGTAACATCTAGGAGGAATCATTGACCGAAAGTAGACTGCATGAATAAACTTAACGCTTCCCTTCGCCGGCATTATCCGAATCAGGTTATAAGGGTCAGTACTTTACTTTCTCAGCCCAAGGCTCCCCTAGCAACATATTTTATTTTCATACATAATGTATCCTATTATAGTCTATTTGTCAAGCTTATCCTTTAATTAGTATTGCCTTATACTTCCAAATCATCATTCCATTCTAAAAAACTTCCCATACTACCAGATTACTCATAATAACGTTTTAATTTTACTATGAATAATCTGAATATGGTTAGTGCATGATAACAGCTTACTAGCTAATTGCTCCATCAATATTTATAGTATACGTTCCACTACTACCAGTATGTTTATATACCTTTAAATAATATTTTCCAGAATCAGCTTCGTAAGAACCTTCCTTTATATTTCCTCCTGTACTCGGGTAGTCTACATAATTGCTTTGATCAGATGCTTTATAAAGAAGCCAGTTGAATCCTGTGTTACCATCTCCTGTTACTGTAATATTAATTGTTCCAGCTGATATGACATCAAAATAATAGTAATCTGCGTTGTCCCCTTCTGTAAAAGATGCTGATACCATTTCATTTTTATTAATTGGTCCATTTGCATCAGAAAAAGTATTATTGGGTTCACTTTCATTGGTTATAGGATTATTGGCGCTTTCTGAAACAACTATTATTTTAAAGCTAGTCGTTACGCCTCCTAATTTAGCTGTAATTGTTGTACTTCCTTCTGATTTTCCTGTAACTACACCTTCGTTATTTACCGTAGCAACAGTCTCATTTGAACTTAACCATACAGCGTTGCTTAAATCACTTTCTTCGGCAATATTACCGTTATCAAGCGTACCAATTAATCCAAGATTAATACTCGTATTTTCATTAATTCCAGCTATCATTTCTAAGCTTTTAACAAATGATGCTGAACCTGATATGTTTCCAGAACTTAAATCAACACCATAGGCATGTACTTCTGAGTTATAGATTGCCTTCATTCCTCCTTGAGAATCTTCTAAAGCAATAAAATTAACCCTCCAGTCTATGTTATCAGCAAATATTTCATCACTAAGTGTTCCTACATACCCGCTATCTTGAAGCTCTAATTGGACAACCTTTTCATCTTCATTCTCACGAATGTATCCAATGTATCCTTTATTACCTAAATCCCCACTAGCTTCTACAATAACCAAATCATTCAATATGTCTATATCTGTTACATCATCACTTGATTTATCTACATCCCCTGCTTGATTATTTGAAATATGTATATTTTGAATGGTTATTCCTGTAGGTTCTGCTCTTTGTGGTACGACATGATTAACGTTCATGATATGGATCTTAGCTTCTGTTCTATCGGCGTTCTCTTCAGTTACTAATATTTTAATTCCATGTTGTGGCAAAATCAAACCAGCTGCTGGTTTTGCTGGATTCGTATAATCTCTACTATCGTTAAATATGGGATATACCATGTCAATATCTTGGTCAATTGTCTGAACTTCATTCCATTGAATAAAATACTCTGATCCACTTCTTAAGCTAAATGCTGCATCACGCATCTGATATTCAGCTTTATCAGTATTCACTTCTGAACTATCTGGATATTTCCATATTACAGGCTCTTGATCTGCATCAACGATACCTACGGATACATGTCCTGGATTAGCCTCTCCATCTTGAGAAAGTCTATCTAAGGTACCATAGGTTCTATCTACATACCAAATGAGAAGTCCTGGATCATATGGGGTCTTATCCGAATAATAATAGGATTGCTTTAACCCTTCATCTGAACCATGATGGTTACGCCATTCAATCAAGTAATAATTCTCGGCTATGAAAACGCCATTACTTTCCTCAAACCCATCAAGCACAAACCCTAACTCGCCTTCAGCATCATCAAAGAATAACGCTTCACCATTTACTGTGACGCTAATATTATCCACAAAAAATCCAGTTCCTTGGGTATTTCCATCTGTACCATAACCTATTCTTAGATCTATTTTCTTTCCTGTATATTCACTTAGATTGAAAATTGCATCTACCCACTCTCTACTAGAGCTTCCTGTTATAGCATGACCTGGGTTTCTTAAGAAGTCACCCTCATCTTTGTTTGGATTTTCAGTGGTTGTAATATTTCCATCCATGGCTATCCATTCCTCAGTACCGTCTTCTCTAACTTGAACATAGGCATAATCCCAATGTTCTTCAATATCATACTGGGTTTTGAAAGCTAATTGTATAGCATCATTCCCGACAACGTCTGAAGCTGCCGTAAAATCTAAGCTTGTTGTCATATAGTGATAGGCTCCATCTTCCTTGCCGCCAAAATAGGTGTTATCTCCACTATATGGATATGCGATAGTTGTAACCTTATCTGGTAAATCTATTCTTACAGCATCTGTACCTGGATTCTGTGAACTTGCTGCAATTAATGTTATCGTTCTCCCTTGGGAATCAATATCCTCTAGGTTCATTCTATTTTGTCTTTGCCAATCTCCTCCATGATCTTTTTGGAGCTGTTCTCTGCAATATGCACCATAACCCACTGTCAGTGACCCTATTGGATATCCTACATATGAACCTCCAGCCATTGTTGTCCAGTTCTGAACAGGTTCTGAATTACCATATAAATCAGGAAGTCCTAATGAGTGTCCATACTCATGACTTATAAGTCCAACTGGCGCATCCTGCTCAACCATAACAAAATCTTCAAATTTATATGTATTCCCATTCATATCAACGACTTCGTAAGGCAATTTATCTTCTCTATAGCCAGATAAACTTGATTGAAACGGCCAAATTGCAGCTTCTTCTCCCATGGATCCACCACTAAACCATTCTTCTCCTTTCCCTGCATGAACAAGAATTACTGTATCGATTATGCCATCTGGCTCATAATAATTCCCATCATTATCATAATCCATTTTATCAATAACATCATAATCCGATAAGTTAATGTTAGCATCCTTAGCAACAGCATCTGCTCCTTCTTCTACTAACCAACTTGCTTCTTCTTGGGTATTTCCATAATACAGTGCATTATTCTTAGAAGTATACCACCCAGCTACACCTCCATCCACAGCGTACTGCCCTCTTGACTCAAGCTTAAAATACTTATTCATTGTCATAAAGTCTTGATTATCTTTCCCCTTATAAGTATCTGGTGCAAACAACATTTCCTGATAATATGATGCCTCATAATTATCACTATAGGAGAGAATACTCCAAGCTTCTTCTTTGTTTAAAAAATCTGAATACCTGTAATCCGGATAATCCATAAGTATTACCAATGGCTTAGCCACAATGGGTCCCTGATCCAAAAGTGCCGCATTAGCACCCGTTACAAACAATCCCATTAATAAAACCGTTGTCAACATAAAACAAAACATCCTTTTAAACATTAAAACGCCTCCTTTAAAATATGTTTCTTTAAAATTATGTGTATATGAATTATGTCTAAACTTTAGCCATACTCATGCCAGGTAAATCAATTCCTCCTTTCTTTTAATACATAACAAAATTACTTGTTACTACTCTAATATCCAGTAAATGTCTGTGTTAGTATATTACAAAGCTATTTGAGACAATAAAAGAGTAGTTCCCTCAAACAGAGTAATTCAGCAATGATTCAAGTGGCATAGTTCCAACAGTATAGTCAATGTTAATTAAGTTTTATCTGCATTTCAATTATTTATATTCTAGATTAAATGGTAATATTCTTTTTGTTTGTCTTTAAATGAGTAAATTTTCATTATATATTTTTCAAACGTTTTTATCTAAATTTTCAATTATTTATAATCATTTTGACTTCATTATAACCAGTAATTAATCCAATTCATATGACTAATATATACACTTATGGTACACATTTCTTTGATATTACAAAAATAACCTGTTAACAAAACGATCGTTAACAGGTCATATGATTTACACAACTTACATTGGGTATTTTAGATATTTAGAATGCCTACATCACATGCTTCTTCAACAATTCAACAATCTTACTTTGCTCATGAGGTGCTAATTTCACCCCATCTTTCTTATATTGTTTTATATATCTCAAAAGGTCATCTCTGTTCTTTGCTAAAACTGTAATCTCGCTGGACTGCATGTCCACTTGTGACTCATCATGTGAAAAATATACCATACCTTGAATCATATTATGCCAATTATTTTTCCTAAGCACCTTTGATACACCAATCACATGTCCTTTTACTTGAAACACTGGATTATACATATCTCTTTTATACTCTCTGCCGCCTTTTCCAACCTTAACTTGCGTTAAATACTTATCCGTGGCTCGACCTTTTATATGTCCTTTTATATTTTTAGCCTCCACAACAAAAATACCATTAGCACCAACTACCACGTAATCAATTTGGCTGGACGTATTCTTGCCCTGTATATGTAAATCAGCAATTACTTTATAACGCTTTGGTAAATCTGATAATAATTTCAATACTTCTTTCTCACCCTTTAACCCCGACTTGACAATATCAATATTGACTTTAATTTTTTTACAATATATGCCCAGTATCAGCGCAGCAATCAACGAAAATCCATATGTAAAAAATGCTAGAACAGTACAAAATATAGCTGCTAAAAAACATCCTATTAATTTCATATATTCTATCATCAATTCTTTTCTTAGATGGTTTGACTTATTTATTATTTGTGCCATTGGTACAACTCCTTTTTCTAAAGCACTCTATGCTTATGTAAGTAACTTTTATACACGTTACAGTTTTTTAGTTATACCCATCATCTTACCACAAGTTCTTTCTAACTGCAAAAGGAGCTGTCTCATAATTAAAGCATCTACATCATGCTTTAATTATGAAACAGCCCTTTCAAATGATTAATAACCATTCCATATAATAATTCCTTTTATCTAATATTTATAACTGAATCTATATCTCATAAGCTGCATAGCCAATTAAGCCTGGTCCTGTATGCACACCCAATGCTGGACTGATTTGTGCAACATATCCATCCATTATTTGACCGATGTTTTTGATACTATCAAGTAAAGCTTTAGCTTCTTCTTCCGAACCACCATGAATAATAGCAATGTTGTACTTTTTATCTTTAAACTCTTCCGTAATCATATTTCTCATCTTTGTAACTGCCTTTTTCCAACCTCTGGTTTTAGTGATGGTATAGTAAGCACCATCATCATTGATACCAATGATAGGTTTGATATTAAGCAGTTCACCAACTGTACCTTCTACTTTACCAATCCTGCCACCTTTACGTAAGTAGGTTAACGTCTTAAGAACATAGCCACCTTTTAATTTGCCCCGAATCTCTTTCCCTCGTTGTATCATTTCTTCCATGCTATGATTACTCGCACATTTAGCTACTTCCATTACCACAAAACCTAGAAACATACCTAACGTCTTGGAATCATATACTCTAATTTTAAGTTTATCATATTCATTTGCAAGCATTTTAACCATGTTACAGGTACCACTTAGGCTAGATGAGAGGGTTATGACAACAGCTTCTGTATACCCTTCCTCTACAAGTTGGTCAAATGTCCCCAAAATATCGTCAGCAGTTGGTAACGATGTGGTTGGTACTTCACGTTGGATATTATCATATACCTCTTGTGGCTGAATCTCAAATCGATCGCGATATTCACGCTCTTTATAAATAATTCTTAAAGGGAGTAACTTAATATTATACTTCTTAATAATATGTTCTGGTAAATCACAAGCTGAATCTGAAATAATAGCTATCTTTTTCATTCTGTAACCTCCTATCAGTCTTGATGGTTCATACAATAGTAACTGTCCTTACTCGCTTATCAAATACAATGCCTTATATCTCATAGGCTACGTAGCCTATGATGCCAGGTCCTGTATGTACGCAAGAAACTGAACATAACTTGGTCATAAAAAACTCTTTCATTTCTCCGATATCTTTTAATTCTTCGTACATGGCTTTGGCATCTTCCTCTACATTGCCATGGACAATAACCAATTTATAAGCCTTATGACTAAACTGTTTTTTTACCATATCAATCATGGCTTTAATGGCTCTTTTTCTCCCCCGGATCTTGGCAAACGTTTGATAAACCCCTTCATCATCAATACCAATAATTGGTTTTATATTTAGAATCTCTGCTACTGTTCCTTGTACCTTCCCTATCCGTCCACCCTTTTTTAGGTAGGTTAATGTATCGATAAGGTGGCAGCCTTTAACTCTTTTTCTTACAGTCATGATTTTTTCTTTGATTAAGGTCTTATCCCCTGTATGTGCATATCTAGCCCCTTCTAGAACCATAAATCCATAGAATATAGAAACAGCCTTTGAGTCAATAACTTCTATGTCTAGTCCTTTGTATTCTTTTGCTAATAGGGTTGCTAGATTATAGGTACCACTAACTTTTGATGTTAACGTTAATACAATGGCATCTGTATAACCTTCTTCAACAAGTTCATCAAATATATGCAACACATCTTCTGCAACTGGTAGTGAGGTGGTAGGAATCTCTTTATTAAGATTATCACATACCTCTTCTGGTGTTATTTCATATCGATCTCGGTAGTCTCTATCCTTATATATGACCCTCAATGGCATAAGCTTAATATTATACTCTTCAATAAATCGATTAGGTAAATCACACGTCGTATCAGCCACAATGGCTATTTTCTTGCTCATTTGCTAACCTCCACTTGTATTTTATTCGACCTACACTTTTATTTTAAATGATGATTTCGCTGTTCATACCAACGATAAAACATAATAAAAGGCCACCAGATAATAACAAACACGGGATATACAAACCAAATAACGGTAGGTGTATAATAGAAATTCATAAACAAAAACAAAGATATCGTTAACCCTGAAGCCCATAATGAAAATATCAGTCTCATTTTGTTTTTTGAAGGATTGATTGATTGTTGTTCACGAAGTTCTCGCTTAATATCTTCAATGTCGCCAAAATCAATAAGAGCTTTATTAATAGCATCCTCTTCCTCTTTGCCTGACTCCATCAAATCCATTACTTTTTCTTCTAAATTCTGAATAATTTCTTCTTCCATATTTCTTTTTATATCACTATCTGGAATTTCTTTAAATAATTGATGAACATATGACTTTATCTGCTTCATTCCCAACCCT
>JMSU01000216.1_pt1 | contig 20469 bp, 6 predicted proteins | sample 179011 | NCBI WGS metagenome assembly JMSU01 (sample SAMN02769580, study PRJNA246767) | bioreactor metagenome | isolation source: Culture-1 Bioreactor ArsB derived from microbial biomass from the upper 2 cm... | place: Germany: Bremen | collected day 87 after inoculation
ACCTATAACAGGATCATAATATCTAGCTCTTAAATATATTTTCCCTGTTTCTTGGTCATAGTATTCTCCACAATACCTAAATGGATTTGTATCTGTGTTATCAGGTGTTAGTTCTACACCAAATGCATCATAGCTATATTGTTTTTTCACATTACCTGCTTCATCAGCTAGTGCTACTACGTCTCCGTGGGCATTATATAGGTAATAATCTTGGTTAGTACTATTTGCTATTAGGTTAATACCTCTTAAGTATGTGATATATTGTCCATTAGTGTTTTCTGCTACGACATGTCCACCACTATTAATGAAATCTGTACGTATGCCATTTATGGTTTTGGAATTCCTCATACCATTTATGCTATAAGTATAGTTTATCATATCCTCGCTTGTGTTAGTAGCCTTAACTTGATTATAAAGATTATATGTTCTCGTTTGAATGACATCTGGTTCATTAGGTGTTTTTGTTGTATTAGTAATGGTGTTGCCGTTTGCATCATAGTCATAGATATTAGTATTGGCTAAGATACCTGCTATGTTTTCGATGTCTTTGTTTAGGCGATTGTTTAAGTCATATTCATATTCCTTGGAATAACTTTTTTGTCCACTTACTACTAATGATTTTCTATTATTATAGTCATCATAGGTATACTGGTAAGATTGGTTAATGGTATTACTGATGATTTCTGATTCTGCCTGTAACCTTCCAAGGTCATCATATGAATATCTACTTTCTTTGTCTACTAATGGCTGTTTTTCAGATAGTTGGTTGCCATCTAGTGAGTAGTCATATTGGAAATTCAATATTTCTGTATTATCTTGCTTATTGTTTAATTCTGTAATACTATTGGCTAAGTTATAGGCATATTCTGCACTGTTTCCATTTTTGTATGTAAGGGTTTTGCGATTACCGTTAACATCGTAGGTATAAGTAGCTTCTTCTGTGCCATTCTCTGTTACTTTTGTCAATCGATTGAGTTTGTCGTACGCATATGTGGTTGAACGTATGGTATTAGATGCGTCTTTGATAAGCTCCGTTATTAGATTACCATTTTCATCATATGTATATTCTTTGACAATGTTATCTTCTGTTTCTTTTAATAGTCTACCAAATGGATCGTGGGTGAAGTTGATTTGGCTTCCACTTTCATCTGTAATTGATTGGAGGTTATGTCCAACAGCCCAATTATATGTCTTACTAACTTCTTGTGTTTTTTGGACATTTTTTATTTGTTCTTTTAGAATATCTACTCCTTTATAAGTATAAGTATGTATATTTCCATTACGATCAACTTTACCAATTAGCTGATTATTACTATTGTAAGTATATGTTTCTACTTGGTTAAGAGGGTCTATGTGTTTGGAGATTCTATTCATATGATCGTATTCATACTTAGTTACTGAGTATGCGTTATCTCCTGTAGATACCACGTTGTCCAGTCCATTGATTATTAAAGATTTGCTTAGTCCTGTGTACATACGTACTTGATTACCAACTTTGTCATAATAGTATTGGGTTAGATTTTCTTCTTTTCCATTATTATATAAGGTTACTTGGATAAGATTGTTTCTATTATTGTAGGTATAGGTTTGCTTCGTATATACCGTACTTTCCCCAGCTTTGTTTTTGGATACTTCTTTTCTTATAATATTGTTGTTCTTGTCATAATAATACCTAACTACTTGATAGTGGATGGTTGATCCTATTTTTTCAAAAGGTGTTTTCTGTTCAATTAAACGCCCTACCTCATCATATTTGTATAGTATTCCATAAGGATTACTATCTTTATTTCCTTTGATGTCACGACTTTCTATAAGCTGTCCAATGGCATTATAATGATTAGATGTGTAGTTATCTTCGATATTATAAGTTTGGAGTATACGTCCTTTATAGTCAAATGTCTGACGACTTGTATAAGGTTCGCTCCACGATTCTCCATGGGCTCTTGGATCTTTTGCTTGTGTGATGTTACCTAAATAATCATGTTGATAGGTTGACATATGATTGGTTCCATAGAATGATGATTCGTTTTTAATAATGTGTCCACTTGGATTACGATAGATTGTTTCGTATAATGTATCTTTTGCAAAGCTAGATCCCTTTTTTGTTTGGATCTTTTCTTTGCTTAGTGTACCATTCTCAATAGCATCATCATAAGTATACTGGATATCATCAATTAATTCATTCTTTGAATCATAGTATTTATCCTCTTGGATACGTCCACCTGAGTAATAAGTCTTTTCATTTCGGTTACCTTCACCATCTGTTGTTGCAATAAGTTGATCATTCGTATCATAAGTCATATTGATTAGTTTTTTATTGGCAGTAAGGTCTACTACATTGATTAATTTTCCAATACCGTCGTAGTTATACTTAATCTGATTACTATTCTCATCTGTTTTCAATAGACTGTTTTCAGTTGTATTCACTGTATGTTTCCATTTTATTGTTGAGCCATCTACATTGGTTTGTTGTGTCTTTCTATGAATCTTGTCATAAGTGTAAGTAGTACTATTCCCTTCACCATCTCTGTATTCTATAAGGTTTCCTACATTATCATAATAATACAGTTCATCTAAGGTACCAGAGCTATTACCTGCTAGAGGCTGAATCAAGTTACCTTGAATATCTTTGATGTTGTCTATCCATTTCTTCGTTAAGTATGCACCATTAAAAGCGTTCCTTGAACGATTGTCTTGATAATTGAATTTCTGTGATGTGTAGTTAGAGAAATTGTTGTTTTCTAGATAATTTCGTATCTCTATTACGTTACCATAGGAATCATATAGGAATTGCTTCTTTTCTTTTAATGTATCATTAACATAAGTTTTAACCCATTCTACAGATTTATTATCTGATGTAGGTACTTTTTCTATTTTAATCTTCGTATTGTCATCTTGCCAATATTCACTTAGCACTGTGAAATTGTACTTAGCATGGTAGGTATGATTAATTTGATGTTTGTCTGTACTAGGATTTACAAGTTGCTGGCTGCTATCTCTAGCTGCTTGCTCATCCCAAATATTTAATAATTGACCTTTTGAACTATAGTTGTAATCATAGTTTCGTTCCATGATATCGCTGGTTTTTGTATTATATGTACTAACTTTTTTCTTCTTGAGAAGATCATTATTATCATATGTATAAATTTCTGTAGTCTTATGATCATTGCCTTCAAATGTCATACTGTTTACATGCCCATTGCTATAGGCATATGTTTCCTTACCATAATTACCTTGATAAGATACAGTAGTATCTACGATATCCGCATATGGGTTTATGGTATATCCATAATTCTTGGTGTTAAAAAATCGTCCACTACCACAATCATTTTTTAGGATATCTCTTTCAATCTGTACTCTAAAGTATTCACGTCTTCCTGTTGACCCAAAATCTTTTTCATATTTACTATACCAGTAGAAGTTTCTAGCCCCTGTAGGATAATAAGCACTTTCTAGGTTAACATAGATGTTTTTTTCTGCGTTATTAATATTGCTTTCAATCATAGATGCTCTTATGCTTTCGTATTTGTATTCATATGTTGTAATGTTATTTTCCATATCCATAACGCTCTTAAGGACTATTTCTGATTGTGGCATATAATTTCCAAATCGTTCACTGGTTTCATTAATAACTTGTGCTAAGTTATATTGAATGGTATTGGTATTTTGTCCATCATTTACCTGAATACTTATCTTATTAGATGAATACTGATAATAAAATCTTATTTCACGATTACAACTATCAATAACTTTGCTTAAAACCCAATAAGGTGTGTTGAATTCATTGGTTAATTGAGTATGATAGAATTTGATAGCATTTCCATAACGGTCTACTTTTCCAATCAAACGACCTTCCGTGTTAAAATAATAGACGTTACCATTAGGTTCTGATAGATAATAAGTAGAATTATCTTGGCCATTATTGAACATATTTCTATCCCAGTCGACTGATAAGACTACATCATCTAATTTATAGTTTTCAAAAACATACCGGTCGATAGCCATCACATAACCTTCTGGAATAAATGTTCCTCTACGACCATAGTGTAATGTAGGATACCCATTAATTTCTAATGATGGTAAATCGAAAGCCCATCCTGCGCCAATGTTATATGTACGATCATTAAAGGTTATAAAATTTCTTTCTTCTGCTAGGTAACCACCTCTATCTTCAACTAGGTTTGCAACAATATTAGCCTGAGATTGACTATAGTAGCGTGTGAGTATAAAATCTAATCCATTTTTACCTTTTAAAACAATATCATTATAACTTAGCTGAACATTCCCTGTTACTGGGTTAATATTCTCATCTACACTATCACCAATAGAAAAAGGCATTTCATCCCCTAAATCGTACATGCTTTTAGGATAAATCTTATTATTATAGTTGTTTTCTAAATCGCTTCTAGTTGCTAATGTCAAACTATTTCTTTTCGTCAAGCTATTGCTTTTAGAATTGCTTTTTGGAAAAGGCCATTCTTCTAATTGCCTAACGGTAATGTCATCAATTATGCAACTGGATAATTCGTTGCCCACTATTTCAAATTTGATTTTAAAATCTGTGTTATTAGCTGCCCATTTGGGTAATAGACAAATTAACTCTTGAAATTCATCCCATGAATTGTCTAGTCTGGCCATAATATTCCAGCTAAGACCATCAAACCACCTAACATTACATAATTCACCTGGATTTAGTCCTTCGGTTGATATGTAAAAAGATACTTCAATATTTTCATATCCTACGGTTGATGCAGGCAAAGTATAAGTGTCACTACCGACTAATCGTATACTATGATCACCGTTTTTAGGTTCACCGTCCAAATTCCATGTATATGCTGGATCAAAAGTTTCAAAGTCGAACTTGTGAATGATGACATCTCCTGTGGGTTTATCAATTGTAGTCACTTCTTTGTTTAGATCACTTAGATTGCTAACAACTTCTTCGCTCCATACTGTTTCTTGATTGTTACTATTAATAGCTTGGGCTTTAAATACATAAGCCTTATTTTCTAAGTTACGTAATGCTATTATTTTACTGTCTAAAGTAACAGGTGTCATTTCTTCAACAATGTTGCCATTTGCATCAATGTATCCATTGTCTCCACACATAATCTTATAGTTTGTATTGATAGGGTTTTGATCCATGAGTTTCATGATAAGTTGCCCTTGGTCGTCTTCTTCCAACTGTATTGTTGGAACTTGACAATGAGTAGTTACTGTATCTTCGGTCTGATACACTGTTTCGTCTTGACTTTTCACCAATATCTTAACTATATACTCCGTATTTGGTATTAGCTTTTCTACTGTATATACATTTGATTCAGACCACTCGGTAGCCTCATCATTTATTACATATTGATACTGTAAAGTATCGGGCTCTGTTACCTCTTTATCTCGATTTACAGTTATCGTTATAGTAGTATCCTTTAATTGGTATTCATGTGTTAGAGATATGTCTTGTTTTAATTCAGCAACAATTTCTTCTTTATCTTTTGCCACATCTTCTATTATTTCTTCAAGACTATCATCGCTATTTTCATTTTGATTATCAGCGTCTTTATCTTCATTTTGTTGCACTTCTTCTAGATTACTATCATCAGTACTTTCTACGATATCTTCTTTACTGTCTATTTCTAGATTTTGGTCTATCTCTGTTAAACTTGTCTTATTGACTTGTGTCGTTGCAAATGATTGTGAAAATGACATGGTAAAAATCATAATGAATGTTAATACAAATACTAATTTCTTATTTAAACTCTTCATAATAGTGTCACCTTTCCCTCATTATTTGATTTACTGAATGATGCCTAATTCAATTCATTTCTCTATATGTAATTACTTTTTATAATCCTTAACATATACTTATTATGTTATATAAGATATTTTATGTATGCTTTAAACATTGATTATGAGTGTGCTTGGATAGTAGATCTAACGTGAGAATGAACAAGAATAAAAAGCTATTCAAAAAAAGTGTCTCACCCTATATATAAAACAAGGGTGAGACAGCCTTTCGCGCTTTTATTTTATATATTAATTTTTATAAATCCATAACCCATATTCCCCTGTGTTACTACCATCAGTTACTTCAAATTTAATATTATGATAACCTGCTGATAAGCTGGATATATTAATGGGGTTATTAAATGTTAGTGTATGCGTACCTGTACCAGAAACAGTAACAGATTTTGTTTCTTGTAAAGTATTATCTATGTAGTATTTACATGTAAAAGAAGTACTATCATAATCAGTGATGGTGATTGTTGGATTAAAAGTAGGATATGATCCTATATATTGTCTATAGCTATTGTCTGATGCATCTGTTGTAGGATTCTTAACACGAATAGCAGGTGAAAGGAACTTATTAGTCATAACCGTTTCATATGTTGTATAGTTACTTTCATTACCATCTGCATCAATGACAACTAAATAAATTGGTGAGTTAACATTAGGATAGCATGGTGTAATATCTATCTCTCTTGTTAAAACCACTGAGTTACTATCTTCTGTTATTCGTTCAGCATATAATTGAACTGCATCTGATGAACCTGGGTTACCTAGTATAAATACAAAAAAACCATCTTTTAAAGATTTATCGTCCTGTAATTTAAACTTAATTGGCATAATGTCAGTATAGTGACTTACCTCATCTGCGTAGATAAACGCCTGTGGAGTAGTTGATGCCCACGTAGTCATTCCTAATGACATTGTTAAGAGCGATGTTAATAGTAACATTGATAAAAACCTCTTCATAATTATTCCTCCTCTTTGTAAAGTATTATTAATATTGCAATGATTATTACAATATAAATAATATATCATAGACAGAATTAAATAAATGTAGAATATTGTCTACAAAATTTAATTTTAATTAAATTTTAATGAATCATAGAGATAAAGCGCGCATTAATCTATATAAATATGAATTAATTTGTAATATATGGTAAAAATGTTGATTTAATGCCAAATAATTACATTGAATAATGGAAAATGTAATAAAGGCATTAAAATAATGTTCAATAGTTAGTGAGCTAATAATATTCGACAAAATAAATAAAAAACATGTGGTATATTATTAACAGAACAACATAACATCAAAAGACTATCATTGTGTTTCTTTTCAGCTCTTTAAAAGTTAATTAGAATGAATGAAAGTTCTAACTAAAAAGTCATTGGATACCAACGGCTTTTTATTATGCATACGCTGATATAGAAAAAGGCAACATATGGTTAAATGACAAAAATATGACAACTATGTTAAAAACATGTTAAGAAAAATCTTAAATAATTGACCATGCATGGATGAGTGTTATACTTTTAGAGTAGAAGCTGTATAATCAAGTAAATAATTAAGAAGGGAAGTAATAAAAACATGAGGGAACTAAAAAAAATTATCGGGCTGGTGCTAGTATGCACATTGATCGTATCATCTTGGTCAACTGTAAGAGCAGCAGCTAATAGGACGGACGCAGAGATTGTTGAGTCGTTGAACATGTTACGAGGGGATGGCAACGGTGTTACAGATGAATACCTAGCCAAAGAGACAACAAGAATACAAGCAGCTATTATGTTTTTGAGACTCAAAGGATTAGAAAATGAAGCGTTATATTACACAGGTACAGAGAATTTTACCGATTCAAATACCTTGGATTGGGCTGGAGGAAGAGCTATACTAGCATATCTTAAGGCACATCCAGAATTAGGGTGGATCGGTGATGGAAAGGGTTTTGCACCACTTAAACATATCAATGCAAAAGAATATTACAAAGTAATGTTAGAAGCACTTGGCTATAAGCAAGATGTAGATTTTACTTGGTCTGAAGTGTTGAGTTTTGCTCATGCAAAAGGCTTAAATAAAGCATCTTACGTAGATAAATTTACGAATAAACATATTGCAGTTGTGACCGTAGAAGCGTTAAAAGCTAATAGTAAATCAGGCGATATGCTTGTAGAAATACTTATAGAAGATGGCGCTCTTGATAGAGAACTCGTGAAAGTATTAGATTTTGTTGAACTTCCACCAGAAGGTATAATGGTAGGAGCAAAAGCATTAGATTCAACAACAATTAAGGTAGCTTTTGATGAAGGTTTATCTGTTGATGAAGATGACTTTAATATTACATCTGTTAGTGGGTCTTATTCAAATCCATCTATTAGTGATATTGATAGTGCAGATGGTGGGAAAGTTGCTATTCTAAAAGTTAGCGAAATGAAAGTTGGTTATCGATATGTCCTTCATTATGGTGATAAGACGGAAACAATTGTGCCAACTATAAAAGACGATAAAACAAAGCCAAAGATTGAGAAGGCAGAAGCCATTACAGGTGCTTTATTAAAAGTAACGATGGATACACGAAACATTAATCGCGATACACTTACAGCAGATAAATTTACCATTAATAATGATGCTTATATAACAACTGTAAGAGTAGACGAAGAAGCTATGAAAACCATAGGTAATGAAAATAAAACTGTCTTATTAATGGATGTAGGTGGATTAAAGACAGGGAAAGCATTTACAATTAAGTCTACAGGAGTAGAATCATATGAAGGATTAGTAGCTGATAGTGATGATTCCAAAGCTGTATTTGCTGGTCGTAATGCAGATACAAAAGCACCAAAATTAGCAGGGGCAGTATCTGAGGCAGGTTATATGGTTATTGTAACTTTCCTAGAAGATGGCTTGTTAGATGAAGATTCAGCTACAGATATCTCTAACTATAGTATTTCACATGATGTATCTGTTATAGATGCTAAGATTGATAAAAATGTTATTGGTGGCGATACGAAGGTTATCTTAACAACAAGTTATCAGAAGTCAGGTATTGCTTACACATTAAAAGCATCTCATATTTCAGATGGAAGCAATGTAATGAAAGATACTGAGAAGACTGTATTTGCAGGAAAAATAAAGCCAATTATCAAGTGGCAACAGGGGCTGTTTCTCGTGACGCAACGAAAGTAGAAGTCATATTTGAGTACGAAGCCAACGATACAGCTCTTGATATAGACAATTACAGCATAGATAAAGATATCAAAGTATTAAATGCTGTATTTAAAGAAGATGTAGAAAAAGCTGAGAAGATTGACCGTAAACGTGTCATCCTAACAACTACAGAAATGAAGTCTGGTAATGCTTACACCTTAACTGTTAAGACCGGTGTTCAAGATATGTTAGGTCAAGGGTTAAAAGACTCTAAAAAATTAGTTTTTGCAGGTAAAGATCCTGATAAATCCTTTACTACAAGTAATTATGCGGAAGCAATTGATAACACGAAGGTACGCGTTAGGTTTGGGGAAGAAGTTGATAGATCAACAGCTACAAGTGTTGAGCATTACTGTATTCCTGACTTAGGCTATCCATCTTCCGTATCTCTAGATAGTACAGGTAAAATAGTCACATTATATGTACAAGAGCAAAAAGCAGGTAAGGCTTACGAAGTGAGAATTAATCATGTAAAAGACTTAGCAGGTAATGTAATTAAATCAGATACACAGTTACCATTTACAGGTAAAGGTGAGGTAACAGACCGTCTTAAGGTAACAAATGTTACGGCGCTTAGTAAGACGAAGATAAAGGTTGATGTTAATGAGCGATTATCAAGTTCTAGTATTGTAGATAAATCGAAGATTAGACTTCAATCAAATTCATCTTCAGAGACATATACGATTACAAGTGTTACCATTTTAGATGGAGAAAGTGTTATATTATTAGATGTTGGTACAAATAACTTATCATCTAATAAAGTATATCGATTGACATTTGAAGCAGGAGTAGGTGTTTTAGGTAAATACACACACCATACATTTACCAATACAAATCTATCAGATCGTGAAGTTGTATTTGTTGGATGTGACGACGACAAAGCTGGATTTGCAATTGATTATGTAACAGCTATTGATAAGACACATGTGAAAGTATACTTTACTGAGAAGTTAAATGTAACCGCCGCTTCTGTTAATTTATCAATCTTCACAAATGATGGATATTCAACAAAAGCAACAGATGAATCTGGTCATGTAATTGCATATAATAAATCGACAAGTATAGTAAAAGATAGTGATAGAAGTGTTATCTATACACTACCTTATCCATTACGTGATAGTAAAGTGTATTACTTAGAGTTTGATAACATAACGAATTTTAAATCAACAACTGCTGAATTAAAGCCTTATCAATCAGGTGCATCAACTGCAAGACAACTATTTGTAACTGGTGATTTAGAAGCAGCAGCAGATAGAAAGTTAGATATTGTTAATGCAACTATGTTTGATAAGAATACACTTGAGATAGTATTTAATATGAATACAAATAGAGACCTTACACCAAGTGAAGTCGTTCTTGTAAATAGCCCTAGCGATTCAGCTAACCCTGTAGGTTTACAAGTGGGATATGTGAATTTCATAGATAATCAAACAGCTAGAATCTATTTCACAGGTGAAGACAAATTAAATAATGCAAGTGGTATTCAATATGTGAAAATTATTGGTACAGTTACACCATTGATAGGACCTACGGTTCCATTTGGTTCTAATCAAAATTATGAGTATTTTGCAAAAAATGCACAAGACAATGCTAAACCACATATTGCGTACGTTGAACCACAATCAAATTATGTTGTTAAGATAACGTTGAATGAAGATGCTTATAAGAGTACTGCACGTAATCCTATAGATGGGGCAGATATCGTCATCTATAATGACACAACAAACATCGTTATTGATCCATCACATTACACATTGGTTCATGTAACGGGAACAGATTCTAATCGTGTATTCTATGTACAATTAGATGATGGCGTATTTGTATCTGGTGCTAATTACCGTATTGGATTAAAAGGTAATGTAATTGGTGTTGATGGTTATGTAAGTGCAGATGCTTATGTACCTACTAGTAATGAAACGAATCATTCTCGTCAATTTGGTGGATCAGCACCAAGCGTAACGAAGATTAGTCTATCTGACGTAGCCAATAAATTACTTATTACTGGTGGATCAGATAGCCAGGACGATAAGATTGAAATTAAGGCAGGTCTAGGATTAAGCAATAGTAAAGATTATGTTATAGGCTTTAGTGCAAATAACAATAGCCTTAATGTAAGACAAATGATGTTTGAAACAGCTGCTGATGGTTCCCTAGCAGACCAAGTAATAACAGGTCAGAATCAGAAAGCAGTAACTGGGCAAACAACGCAAGTGATGTTATATGACACTGCAGGTAATGAATTATTAACTAGTTCTGTAACGGTTACTTTACAAGCAGGTAGTATACCAACAGAATTAGCAGCTACAGCAACATATACAGATACAGATAATAATGCTAATCAATTAGGAGGTCCAGTTACATGGACTGCAGCGGCTAATGAAAGCAATATTACACACTATGGCGTATTCTTCCTTAATGCTGACAACTCAAGAGGTGATCAGATTGGAACAGATGTAGCCAAAGGTTCTACGTATTCTGTAACAATAGCGGATAATACACCAATACCAGCGGGTACGACTAAGATAGCTGTTTTTTCCAAGAACGCCAAAGGTTATGGTGGGTCTGGTAAAGAAATCACATTTACAGATAACACTTCAGGTGAGCTACCAACACTCCTAGCAAGAAATGTAGTATTTAATGATATAGATACTAATGGAGGAAAGATTGGTGGTAACGTAACATGGGATGCTGCCACAGATGAAACGTTGATTACACACTATGAAGTATATTATGTGAATGGAAGTGGAGCAAAAATTGGTTCAAGTATTCAGGAAGTAGCAAAAGGAACTCCACCATATTCAATAAGTATTGCTAATAATACAGAACCACCAACTGGAGCTAGCGCTATAGCTGTATTCTCTAAAAATAGTAATGGTTTAAGTTCATCATCAGCTACGATTGGTATCATAGATAATGATTCAGGTGATGTACCAACGGCTCTAGCAACCAATGTAGCGTTTACGGATGCTGATACTAATGGAGGGGAGATAGGTGGTAATGTAACATGGAATGCAGCTACTGATGAAAGCAAGATTACTCATTATGCGGTGTATTTCGTGGATACAAGTGGAGTTAATTCGCCTACACTTATTCAGGAAGTAGTTAAAGGTACTTCTCCATATTCAATGAATATCGCAAATGATACAGATATACCAGTAGGAGCTGACAGCATAGAGGTATTTTCTAAGAATGGCAATGGACTAAGCTCGCTATCTGCTAAGGTTGGTATTGTAGATGATGATTCAGGTGATGTGCCTACAGCTATCCCTGTATCAGTAACTTTTACTGATACTGACGGTAATGTAGGTGAGATAGGTGGAATGGTAACATGGACACCTCCAGCAGATGAATCTAAAATCACACATTATGGTGTTTTCTATATGAATACAGATGATGGCATAGGCGCTCAGATAGGAGCAGATGTTATAAAGGGTCATGTGAGCACTTATAAAGTAACGATTACAGCTAATACAGATATACCAACAATACCAAAAGATGTTGACAGAATCGTCATATATTCTAAAAACGGTAATGGATATAGCAGTTCTGGTAAAATAGTTACAATTGTAGATAACAATATATTAGATACAGCAGTAGCTCAATCAATAAGCTTTATCGATGGTGACCCTCAGCTAGATGAGATTAGTGGGCAAGTAACATGGACTGCTGCAAGTAATGAAACGAATATAACATCATATGGTTTATATTTTGTAAAGGCTGATGGTACACAAGGTGCTCAGATAGGAGTAGATGTTAATAGAGGCGCTGGGTATTCTATTAATATACCAGCTAATACAGTTATACCTACAGGATCATACAAGATAGCTATATATGCTAAAAATGGTAGTGATTCTAGTGCAAATGGAAAAGAAGTAGAAGCTGTTCAATTAGCTATAAGCCCAGCATTTACAGATACAGATAATGTAGCTACTAAGATTGGTGGAACCATTACTTTTACCCCAGCAGGTGATGAAGCTAATATCACACACTATGAAGCATATTTCATTAATGATTCTAATGTGATGGGCATCTCACTCGGCGAAGTGGCAAAGGAGAGCGGTAATCAAATAACTATACCTACCAATACAGATATACCAGCCAATACGCATAGAATTGCTATCTATTCTAAGAATGGTACAAATCTTAGTACTGCAGGAAGAATAATAACATTTACTGACGTACAATAAACAAAATATGTAATCTTAAGCAGGCGCTTATATAAGTGTCTGCTAAGTTTGCGTTTAAGAGTAATTTACTCATATTATGTTTGGAATCTTAATATTTTATTAAATCATATTCTTTTATTGACCCTCAAAAATCATAGTGCTATAATTTACCATAGAATATAGTGTCAAAATATTACAAATGGAGGAGAATAAATAATGAAGAAACACATGAAAAGGGGATTAATGATATGCTTATCAATGATGATAATCGTATCATCGGTGACTGTTACATACGCAGCTAATCATACAGATGCAGAGATTGCAGAAGCTCTAGGCATCCTTAAAGGTGACGGGAATGGCATATCAGAAGATTACCTTATGAAGTTGTCAACAAGATTTCAAGCTGCGGTTATGGTGTTGCGTTTAAAAGGATTAGAAGAAACAGCTAAGAATTTTACAATAGAAGAACAATTTGATGATGCTGATGAGATTGTATGGAAGCCTGGACAAGCTATGTTAGGATATCTAAAAGCTCATAGTGAACTTGGATGGCAAGGTAGTAAGAACATGTTCAAACCAAATGACCCAATTAGTCCAAAAGCGTATTACAAAGTAATGCTTGAATTATTAGGTTATAAGAAAGATGTTGATTTTCAGTGGGATAACGTTCTAGAATTTGCTGAGAGCAAAGGTCTTAGTGAAGTGAAGAATGCCGTGGAGTTAACCAATGATCAGTTAGCTATAGCCACAGTGGAGACATTAAAGGCAAATACAAAAGACGGTAAGAAATTCGTTGATACATTACTTGAAAGCAAAGTAATCAGTGAAGAAGTAGCTGAGAAATATGGTCTGTATAGTAAGCCGGTACCCGTTGTACTTGCTAACATGATATCAGCTGCGTCTATTGATACAACGATTATCAAAGTAGAGTTAGATCAATTAGAGAATATTAACCAAGAAGATTTTGCAGTTATGGAAGAGAACGGTTCAATCCGTGAAGTGAAATCCATTGAGTTATTAACAGATGAACAAGCCATAGTAGTAACGGTAGAAGCCATGAAGATGGGTACAATCCATACCATTACATATAACGACAAATCCATAGAGATCGTACCGATCATGGATAAAAATGATGACAAACCTAAGATTGAATCAGCAGTTGCTGTGACAGGCGAGATTGTTAGAGTCGTTCTTAATACCCGTAACATTAGAAGAGAGAGCCTAGTCGCATCTAATTTCACCATTAATAATGATGCTGTTATTTCAAATCTTAGATTTGATGAAGATGAGATGAAGAAGCAAGGTAATCAGTATAAGACAGTACTATTACTTGATGTAAGTAATATGCATTCAGGCAAAGCCTATACTGTTAAGTCAGATAGTATTTTATCGTATAATGGAAATAAGGCTGATTTTAATAGCTCTAATGCAACTTTTGCAGGTAAGAGTAGAGATAATAAGGCACCTAAGATATTAAAAGCTGAATCCTTATGGGGATATCAGGTTAAGGTTACATTTGAAGAACAAGTACTTCTAGAGGAAGGTACTGCGACAAATATCAGTAACTATACCATAACGCCAGATGTACAAGTTACGGATGCTAGAGTCGAGCATAATATTCTAGGTGGTGCTCATACGGTTATATTGACAACTGTAGGACAGAAATCAGGAAAAGCTTATACATTAAAAGTAAAAGGTGTATCAGATGGATTAAATATTATGTCAGATACAGATGAAATGGTTTTTGCAGGACAAAATGCTATAGAACATCAAGAAGTCGACTATGTAAAATGCTTAACAGGAACATCTGTTGAAGTAGGATTCAAATATGATGCAAATGATACAGCACTTCAAGTAGAGAACTATACATTAGACCACGATGTTGTTGTGATAGAAGCAGAATTTGCAGTAGATACGATAGATGCTACTAAATTAGATAAAAAGAAAGTCATTCTTACGACAACGGCTATGAAGTCAGGTGTGGCATATAAAGCGAAGATGAGTACAGGACTTCAAAACATATTAGGACAAGGCTTAAAAGATAGTCAGACTATGATCTATGCAGGTAAAGATGTGGATGGTAAGTTTACTAAAAATATAACTGTAAAAACCATTGATACGTTTACAATTAATATCATATTTGATGAGAAATTAGATAGAGACAGTGCAACACAGATTCGTAATTATACCATTACGGAATTAGGATATCCTGCTAAGGCAGTGCTAAGTGAAGATGGTAGAACGGTTACATTAACGATACCTAAACAAAAATCTGGTACAGCATATTCCGTTAAAATGAATAATATTCTAGATGCATCTGGTAATAAGATAGAATCAGATACGAAACTAGTGTTTGCTGGTAGAGATAAGTAGAGTCTAACCTATAATTTAGTATTTGCGGTATCTATATGTAAAATTGGTAATTATAGTAATATAATTGTAAAATTATAGGTATCATCTTTATGTTATAATAGAAAGCAGTGATGATATAATCCTGCTTTCTAGGATAACTTAAAATGACAATTATATGAGATAGGGGCGATGGTATGTTTAAAAAGATAGTAGCATGTGCATTGGTTATCTGTATGTGTGCAAGTATAACTGTATATGCAAACACCAATGAAGCAACAGAGAAATCAGTTGTTGAGACACTAAGTAAATTAAATTTGTTAAAAGGTACAGGCAATGGATATGATGAGGATGGACAATTACTAAGAAGTCAAGCAGCAACTATGATAGTGAGGCTTCTAGGTGAAGAGGATAATCTGCTTCTTAATTTTGACCCTTCTTCTGAGATAAGCTATTATTCAGATGTAGATTTAAAGATTTGGTATGGACCTTATATCCAGTATATTGCTAAAAATAAATTAATTAATGGATACTCTGATTATACGTTCAGACCGAATGAATTTGTTAGTGAGAAAGCAATGATGAAAATGTTATTAGGTATTCTAGGATATAAGTATATCATTGATTTTGACTGGAAGAATATCTATGAAAAAGCCTTTGAATATGGGTTAGTGACAGATGAAGCATATAAGACCAAAAAGGATGATAATCTAAATTATACACGTGGCGAAGCATTTGATTTAATAAAGAATACATTAGAAACTCAGTTAAAAGGTAGTAAGCGTACATTAATACAATCATGGATGGATAGTGAGCGTTTTACTAAAGAGCAGGTGACCCAAGCTGGGTTAGACGCAGATGTGTTAAAGACAGAGATCAACAACATCAATGTAGTAAATAGTACCACTATCCGTGTAACATTCAACGAGCCTATTGATAATATTGATGCAGAAGATATAACAATTAATCAAAAGGATTCAGATAAAACTTTAAATATTCAAAAAGTAACTGTAAAAGATGAAGTAGCAACAATCAGTACATCCGCACAGGGAGAATTAAAAGGATATACGTTAGTTGTTGGAAAAGTAATGGATGCCGAAGGTTTCAAAGTTACTGACCTAGCAGCAGAGTTCAAAGGTTATATGCCTGATGAAGTTGTATCCGACAGATTTTTGATTAGTAAAATTGAAAGTGTTTCGAAAGATACAATAAACGTATACTTTACTCAACCAATAAGCAGTGTGCCAACGGTACCGAGTTTCTATCAGATATTGGAAGATGATAGTTCATGGGTTACTGGAGATTCCTCTAATATGTATATAGCTAAATTGCCAGATAGTGACAGAGGTATTATTATACGACTTAAAGGAAGATATTTCGATATTCAGAAAATGTATAAACTCAAGATTTCAGGGAATCTGACAGATAAGACAGGCATTAAGATTAATGATGGAAGTGGCGATGAAAAAATCTTTCCACCAATGGTCTCTGATAATCTCGAGCTTGAGCGTGATATGACATATGCGTTCAGTAAAGATATTGTAACAGTAGAATTTAATAAACCATTGGATCAAAGTTCTGTAGAAAATGGATCAACATTTCAAATTGTTGACTCTAATGGGATTCCAAAAGCGGATATATCTAGACTTGATCCTAACAATGCAAAACGTGTACTAATCGGTATGGCAGCACCATTAGATCCTAATCAAAAGTATAAATTAAATATATTTTCACTTAAAGATATTGAAAGAGCAACTACTCTAGATGAGACTCACATTGAGTTTGAAGTGGCTGATGAATCAAGAGAGAACTTAGCAATAGCATTAGTTGAAGCTGTAAGTAATAGTGAAATAAGAGTTTATTTTAATAAACGGATTGATAGAAATAGTGTAAGTGTTACCAGGTTCCTATTATCTTCTACTAGTGATAGTAACTTTAGTAATCAACCATTTGATTCTTACTATTATAATGAAGATGATAATCCAAGTATGGTGGCATTATACTTGAATCCTTCAAGTAAAAAGATGAAAGATGTAAGTTATACTCTAAAGGTTACAGATGGATTGAAGGATTATCTAGTACAATCGAATGGAGATTTAACCAGTGATATAACAGGTACCAGTAATGATAAACAATCACCTTCCATGACAAGTGCTATGATTCTTGGACTAAGAACCATCAAGTTAGAATTTGATAAGCCTATTTCTAGCAATAATACGACTACTGCAAATTATAAAATAAAGCGTAAGAACAGTGATGACCAAGACGTGATCATTACTCCTAATAGTGTATCTGTATATGATAATCGTTATGTTGTACTAAGATTAGGAGAGGACCTTGAGCCTTCAAGAACTTATAAAATTGAATATATGCTTATTAATGACATTCGTGGAGACGGATTTGCAGGTGGATCTAACAAAGAAGATATTCTTACATTCGCATATTAAATAAAAAACAGCCCCGATAGTTTAATACTTGAGGGGTTTTGTTGATTTTTTATTTATAGTATATGGTTGGCTAATATTGTTGATATATGAAATTAATGGTATAATGTTGTAAAATAATGAATAAAGGGTGATATAAAAAATGAAGCTAATAAAAAAAATGAGTATCATGTTACTCGTTATGTGTATAAGTCTTGGACAGATAAATGTAGTTTATGCTAAGACAGACCAAGAAGTATTAAATGAAAGAGTAAATGTTCTATCAGAGCTAAAAATATTAAAAGGTAATGGTGTGAGCCTTGACTTAGAAGGAGAATTATCTCGTGCTCAAGCGGCTACTTTTATTGTACGTCTATTAAGTAAAGAAAGCTATGTAGAAGAGAACAAATTAAAATACAGTATTACAGATTTTAAAGATGTGAGTAAGGATCAGTGGTATGCTTCTTATGTTGGCTATTGTGTTGAACAAGGTATTATTGATGGTTATACGGACAAGACCTTTAGACCAAATGATAAATTAGGCGAGAAAGCATTCTTAAAGTTAATCTTAACAGCCCTTGGACATAAATATAACGATGATTTCTATTGGACCAATGTATTTGAATATGCATATGGTGTTGGTTTAGTAAAAGATACAAGCTATGCAGGTACATATGTAGAGGATACTAAGTATACACGATCAGATGTGGTACAAGTTATCTATACGGCGCTACAGATGATTCATAAAGTTGATAAAGTGCGTATGATTCAGAGATTAATAGATGACCATGTCATTACGAAAGACCAAGCTAAAGAATATGGGTTAGTTGAAGATGACCTACAAACAGATATTCTTAGTGTTACGCCTACGAGTGATACTACCATTGAAATTAAATTCAATGAGAAGGTTCAGATGTTTTCAGAAGATGGTATATTAGTGTATGAGTCAGATGGTTCTTCTACTGTACTACCTGTTGATTCTATTACCAAGCAGGATTCAACAGATACATTCACCATTGTAACAGCAGAAAAACAAAAGACAGATCAAACGTATACAATATTACTTGATAAAGTGGTTGATAGCAAAGGGAACCCAACTTCTTTCAGCCGTGAATTTCTTGGATTCAGAGCAGATGAAGTGGTTTCAGACTTCTTTAAGATCAGTAAAGTAGAAGCGATAAGCAACAATGTCATCTATGTCTACTATACACATCCTATTAATGACAATGCATTGCAACCTGGTTTCTATAATATTGAAAAAGATGGAGAAGAGATTGTTAAGGGTTCAGACATGCTAATTAGTAAATTGCCTACTAGTAATAATGGCGTATCTATTTATCTGAAGAACTATACATTTGAGAGTGAAGAGTATTATAAAGTAAGAATAGATGGTAAACTATCCAGTAGCTATGTGGTACAATTAAATGATGGTGAAGGTGATGCCGTTAAATTTAAATCTGTCACAGAGGACAATACACCTCTAACAGTCGATAGTTGTTTGCCTATTAATAGTACAACCATTCAAATTACATTTAATAAGGTTATTAACCCTACAATCGCTAAACAAGTATATCAGTATGCTCTAACAGATACAAACAATATTGCTATTAGAGTAAGTAAAGCAGTGGTGATGAGTGAGGGCGATAGTGCTGGTAAAATGGTTAGATTAACCATAGATTCAAGTATCAAAGTTAATAAAGAATATAAATTAATGGTAAATTATATGACGGATGTAACAAGACAGTTTAGTATCATAGAAAAGGAATTTACTTTCTTTGGTAGTTACTATAGCGTTGATGATATACAAATAGAAGCGGTATTACCAATTGATGAAACATTAGTGTTATTGTATCTAAATAGAGCAGTTGACCAAGATGCTGCTATGGATATATCCAATTATCAAATACATGGTATATCGGACTCTAATTTTATTTCTATACCAGTAGCTGCTTATTATGATAAGCAGGAAGATTCACAGACAATAAGAATATATCTATCTCAGAATAATAAGTTGAAGGCTGGTAATTCCTATAGATTCAAAGTCTTACAATCATTAAAAGATGAAATGGGTAATATTCAATCAACTATAAAGACGAAGCAATTTACACATAGTTCAAGTTCTGCAACAGATGTTATCATCAGTGAGGCGAAAGTAGTTGGAGAAAATACCATCAGACTTTCTTTTAATAAAGAGGTTGCTAGACATATTGACAATATTGATTTATCTAATTATACACTAACCTATACAGATAATGGCGTTAACTATCCTAAAACACCAATTGGAGCTAATTATATTGACCCGACAACGATTATTTTAAAATTTGATATTCTTGATCTTGAGAAGAAATATAAGATTACATATAAGAAATTAATTGATTATGGTAATAACGTAACTATTAATCAGAATGGCAAGAATGTTACAGATGTAGAAATTGGTGAATAGGTAAAAGAAAAGGGGCTATCGTTAAATCAATGTCATTTAGTTAAGACATCTTTAAAAGAACTTCGTATACGAAAATATGCGAGGTTCTTTTTTTACGATAAA
>JMSU01000217.1_pt1 | contig 20458 bp, 17 predicted proteins | sample 179011 | NCBI WGS metagenome assembly JMSU01 (sample SAMN02769580, study PRJNA246767) | bioreactor metagenome | isolation source: Culture-1 Bioreactor ArsB derived from microbial biomass from the upper 2 cm... | place: Germany: Bremen | collected day 87 after inoculation
CAACATCCCAATCAGGAAGACACTCAGCAACAAACCAAGGTGTTTCGATTCGCCAGCAATGCAGCATCATGGGCCCGCGAATGCCACCATATTTAGTATCGCCTACAATGGGATAATTGCGCGATGCCAGCTGAACTCTGATCTGATGTGTACGCCCAGTGTGAAGCTTAACAAGAAGAGTAGATTTGTCAGCATTAACTTCGAGAGGAAAAACGGAAGAATGAGCCTTCTTTCCCTGTCCGGTAATCATTTTCTCCTGCCCGGCACTGCCGGACTTCTCCATAAAATCGTATAAATCCTGCCAGCCTATTTGCGCCCACTGTCCGCTGACCTGAACAAGATAGTATTTACCACCTTCTCTTCCGGCAAACATTTCAGACAGATTTTTCTGACCCTCATGACTCTTTCCTGCCAGCAAGACACCGGAAGTATCACGATCAAGACGATGTGCCGGGGCAGGCTTAAAAGGAGAGGTTGCATACATAGAGCTGAGACGATCAGCAACACTGTCGCTATGTCCGGTTCCTCCCTGAGAAGGTAATCCGGCAGGTTTATATACTGCGAGATAATTATCGTCTTCGTAAAGGATTTTGAGTGGCGGAAGAGCTTTGACCTCAGAATTTTCCTCCCCTTTATACGGAGGGACCCTGACCATCTGACCTTCTTTTACCAAATCAAAAGGCTTGCGACGTCCTTTGTCCACACGAACATTGCCCTTGCGAATCCATCGCATAATAGCAGAACGCGGAATATCGCTACCGACCCTTCTCTCCAAAAAACGAACCAGCTTCTGCCCGGCTTCGGCTTTGGTTACAGTTACAAACTCAGCAGACATAGCTTATTCACAATCAAAGTAAGGAAGGTAGAAAGGTCACGATTGCCGGAAAAGTAAGCATCAATCCTACCAGCACAGCGTAGGCAACCATAAAATAGCTTACACCTAAGAAAACCCGGTCAATAGACACATCTTCGGCCATGGAAGCCACTATAAATGTAGTTACCCCTACAGGAGGTGTAATAGCCCCCATGGTAGTAACAATGGTGATCATCACTCCGAACCAGATAGGGTCGTAGCCCATGGCTGTGACAATAGGAAAAAAGATAGGAATAGTGATAAGCAGCAGAGCCAGAGCATCCATTACCATGCCGCCAATTATGTAAATGACACAAATCAGCAGAATGATAACAGTTGGAGGAATAGGTAGTGCTGCCACAAAATTTGCAGCCTCAAACGGAATACGGGTAACGGCTAAAAACCGCCCGAAAATGACAGCACCAAGCATGACCATCATGATCATACAGGAAACTTTGAGAGTATCCACCACTGCTGCCGTAAATTTTTTAAAGCTCATTTTGCGGGAAGCTATGCTGATCAGCAAAGCAAATGCAGAACCTGCCGCACCAGCCTCTGTAGGAGTAAACCAGCCGGCAAAAAGGCCACCCATAACAAGAACGAAAAGAATAATCATCTCGATAGAACCAGGAAGAGATCTAAGCTTTTCCTTAAAGCTGACCTCCGGTCCTGCCGGACCCCAGTCTGGATGACTTACACACATAAGGTAAACTGTAAGCAAAAACAAAACACAGAGCAGCACACCCGGAACAACTCCGCCCATGAAAAGGCGTCCAATTGATTCGCCTGTCTGCAAACCGATAATAATCAAAACAACACTTGGAGGAATAACCACCCCGAGCGTTGCCCCAGCAGCCACAGATCCGGTGCTTAATATCGGATTGTAACGGAATTTTTTCATCTCCGGCAGGGCTACTGTAGACATAGTTGCAGCAGTTGCGGTGTTAGATCCACAAATAGCAGCAAACCCGGCGCAAGCCATAACAGTCGCCATGGCAATACCGCCACGTATATGACCCATCCATGCGTAAGCAGACTTGTACAATCTCTCGTTAACACCAGAATAAAAACAAATCTGCCCCATAAGGATAAAGAGCGGGATAACTGTCAATCCATATGAGGAAAAGACATTCCAGACTTCAGTACCGAGCATGCCGTAAGCAGCCTTCAAATTCAGCACCTTGGCAAAGCCGATAAATCCGATAATCCCCATGGCAAAACCCACGGGAACCCGCAAAACAAGAATAACCAGCAGCAGGCTGAGAATGCCCACAAGACCTATAGTAATCGGTTCCATATTATTTAAATTATCCGCTTATACGGCTTTGAGAGGTTCTTTTCCGGTCAGAGTCCTGACAATATCCAGCAGCAAAACAAAAGCCATTGCCCCGCAGCCGAAAGCAACCGCAAAGACGAAAGGATAGAACTGGATTCCTAAAGTTTCCGAAACTTCGCCCAGTTCATACAAAAACATACCCCATTTAGTTGTTTCCACAGCACAAAAAACAAAAAAAGCACAGGAAGCTGCACCGGAAAGGGCATCAAGAAAAACCTGCATGGGCTTGGAAAACCTTTTAAACAAAAGCCCTACCGCAATATGACTGCGGTGGAGCTGTGAAAATCCAAGTGAAAATGCCGCTGTAACCGCGCCGAAGAACCCCATCAGCTCAAATGTCCCCTTCACAGGAACAGAAACAGCCCGCGAAACCATATTGGCACAAGCCAGAAGAATCATTAAAGTTAACGCTGTTCCGGCAAGGCCCGCTAAAATCCGGCATATCCAGATTGCTATTTTTTCCAAAATATTCATCATAATTTTTATCAAAAATCTCCCCGCCAAAACAGCGGGGAGATTAAAATGTTATCAATTTAACAGCAATAAGTTCTATTTTTCGTACTTTGCCCGAGAAGTCTCTACATCCAACAAAACAGCGGCTGCATCAATTCCAGCTGCATCAGCTTTTTTCTTCCACCCTTCAATTAGAGGAAGTGTTTTTTCTTTAACAGCCTTCATATCAGCTTCAGACATTTTGATCATCTCAATTTTATATTTGTCTTTTGACCATGCAAGTGAATCTTTCACATGCTGATCCATATACTTTCCTGTCCACTCAGCCTGTTCACGACCGAGTTCATTAAAAATCTTTTTCACATCGTCAGGAAGAGCATTCCATGAATTCATATTCATGATTATGGCAAAAGGATAAACCGCAGTGTTGGTTACGGTTTCATAACGACAAATCTCAGCAAAATTCAAATCCTTCAGTACATCAAAAGAAGAGAAAAGACCTTTAACCACACCTTTCTGCAAGGCTTCGGGAGTTGCAGACATGGGCATGGAAACAGGAGTTGCACCTAATGATTCAAGAATTTTAGAAAGAATGCCGGAAGCACGAAGTTCAAGTCCTTTGAGGTCTTCAAGCTTACGGACAGGAGTCTTGGTCATAAGGTTGGAAGGAGCAGAAGTAAACATAGTCAGCACTTTGAAGCGCTTGAACTCCTTGGGCTGATACTTTTCGTAAAGGTCCCAGAGAGCCAGACTTGCAGAGGTAGATGTCGTGAACCCGAGAGGGAGTTCAAAAACGGAACACAGAGGAAATACACCCGGATGATAAGCCAGGCTGATACAGCCGATATCAGCTTGTCCCTGCATTACTCCGCGTAGGGTATTCTTAGCACCGAGCAAAGTTGAACCGGGATAAGTCTGAACCAGAACTTTTCCAGCTGTTCTTTTCTCCACTTCCTGTTTCCAGCGTTCCATCTGTACACAGGGAAAAGTTTTTGCGGGCGGGAAATTCGCATAGCTGAGTGTAACGTCTGCTGCTGTAGCAGGTACGGCGGAACACAGCATGGCTGCACAGAACATCATCACAGTGAACAGGCCGGTAATCTTTCCGGTTTTAATCATGACTCCCCCTTGTAAGGACTTATTTTGAATTGTGGCGGGACAAAGCGCTTTTCAGCACTATGCTGTAAAGACAGGCTTATATAAAACAAGGGCCTCCCGCGCAAGACAGGAGGCCCGAACAAACAAATTATTTACCTTGATCAAGTTCGTAGGCAATAATCAGAGTCTTTCTGAATTTAACCCCGAGAGCACCGGGATATGTATTCAAGATACAATAAAGCTCATCATGTCCGTCATTATCAATGTCAGCAATACCATAAGAGGTTATGCTTCCTTTGATACGACGAGTTTTCCAGGCAAGACTCAGACCTACACCATCCCAGTATTCAGAATGAATTTCACCCTGCGCAAAGCTTTTGTAGTTTGAAAAAACCTGTGAAGCAACTGAGAGGTCTTTATTAAGCAATACTTCTTTTTTCTTTGGATCGGACAAGGAGGTTACTGTGACCGGCATAGGCAGGAAATACAATTTTTCCATCCGGCTTTCCTTATTCTCGTTACCAAAACCTCTCATCTTGGAAATAATCTCAATACTCACATCAACAGAGTTGTATGAGTTCTGACTTTCATAAAGAGGTTCGAGATTCTTATCAAACATATTGATGCGATTGTACTTGTTGATAAGCAGAATCTTATAATCATCACCAGCCTGAGGCAGATAAGTCAGGTTGAATACGTTGGTAAAAGCAGGAACAGTCATTTTCTTAACCGGTACCAGCCTACCATTGGAGTACATATATTCAACAAGGTCTTTTGAGTAAAGAGTCCTGCTGGTATCTAGACGCTGCCCCACAATTGTTTCTGAAAAATGAGGAGGAATCTTGATCACAGAAAGAAAGTTCTTATCACGGTCAAGCAGAACTTTGGGAGTCTTGTCTTTAAAGGAAATAATATAAGAGTAGGGACGTTCACTCTGCATTGTACAAAGCACAACTTCCGTAACTCCATCTTTTCCAAGATCAATAGGACTGATTCTGAGGCCAGTCGCACGAGCTGCATATTTGTAAGAAGTAATTTCCTTGAGACGCTGTTTTTCTACAGACAAAACTTTAATCTCAGTATCGGAAAGGATAACGACATCTTTCTTGCCGTCCCCGGTTACATCAGCAACGAAACCACCCCGGTTAACAACCTTGATACTTTCACTACGCCAGCGGCCTGGAGTTTCTGTTCCGCCTTCATATCTAAACTGAGGGTTAATGGTGCTTTCGACTATTTTTCCAGTTGAAGCAGCAGTCATAAATTCAGGATTCATCGGACTGCTTGGACGTGCTTCTTCACGGGCTTCCTCTTCTTTGGTAGCCTTTCTGCTGCCGGGCTTCTCAAAAAGCTGTCCCTTAATTTCTTTGGACATCCCATCAAGAGCTGGAATCAATTCGGATATAGTTGTCTTAGCACTGTGCGGCCAGGATTTCCCGTCTTTATCAATCATGCGCAGATCAATTGAGGCATCCTTACCCACGATGGTAATCGAGCCGAGCGCCAGATAGTCTGTTCCCAGACGCTGAGCACTTTTAATTTCTTCAATCTGTGATTTGGGGCGGTCCGCTTCTTTAAGATCTCTGGAACCTGCCAGAGGTTCAAAATGACCAGTCCAGTTCAAACGGGAAATGAGCATGGTCTGAACACCGCGACTCAAATATTTATACTGAGCGGGACCGTTTATTTCAAATGGATAAACCGCATATGTACGAGCTTCAGCGGCAAAAGAGACACTTGCTGCAAAAATTGAAACAGCAACAAGAAAAAAAGCAGTCAAACGACGAAGTGACATACTTAATCCTCCGGATAAAATCTTAGTTTGTTTAGGGAATAAATTTTATATAATCAGTACTTACAGATTTTTATTCATCATATTACGGGTACAACAATAAAAAATAGCAAAAGGTTGCCCCTGCCATATTTATAAAAACGGATAAAACGCTTGTACCAGCTAACGCATCAGGAAGCAAAGTCAAAGATAGAAACAGGGATATGCCCCTCTTGTCAAATGGAGCCCGCTGTTTTACTTGTTTTGCTCACTTTTGATGTGCGTTAGCGCGTGATGGCAAAATCTCAGAACACATTACTTTTACAATTTCAATACAACTTCTTATTAAAATTTAATATTTAACAAAACAAAATTGCGTGACATTACATTTTTCTCATATTTTTAATGCAAAAATAAATACACGCGTTTAAACACACAATTCCCGGACACTATGAAAAACGACTTACGCACATTCAGGCTTGTCTGCTCAGAAAGAGATGTTGAAGCTGTCGAAGAATTATTAAGGGCACAAGGATTTGAATTCCGTCCCGAACCTTTTTACTCCATGGCGCGCATTCTGGAAAAAGAACCGTTTCCTCTAGGAGAGTCCATTGCAGCAAAATTCGGACGCATTTACATTCAAGACCGCTCCTCCATGCTCCCGCCTCTTATGCTTAACCCCGAGAAAGGCGATGTTGTCCTTGATATGTGCGCAGCACCGGGTAGTAAAACAGGTCTGCTGGCCCGGCTTGTCGGACGGGACGGTTTTGTGCTTGCCAGTGAACCGTCAAGTGACAGGCTGGCTCTGTTGAGACAAAACCTTAGAAAAGTTCAGGCTGTAAATTCGTCCACTGTTCATTATGAATCACAAAAGCTGCCACTTACGCCATCAAGCTGGAAAACAATCCAACTCGACCCGCCATGCAGCGGATGGGGAACACTCAACAAAAACCCCAAGGCCATGGATGTATGGAAAGGGGACAAAACAATTCCACTGGTAAAACTACAACGCAAGCTGCTGGAAAAAGCATATGATTTATTGGCTCCGGGAGGAAAGCTGGTCTATTCCACATGCACCACCAATGTGCAAGAAAATGAGGAACAGACCAGATATGCAACAGAAGAGCTTGGCTTCAAACTTTTTGACCTCCAGCGACCGCAAGGTTTTACCATTGCCGAGCCTCTGCTTCCCGATATGGGAGGAGTATTACGCGTAGATGGTTCAGGCGGGGGACAAGGGTTTTACCTCTGCGGACTGCGTAAACCCGGTGAAGCTGACCCTGATCTTCCACAAACCGGCACACCTCCCGGTAAAAAAATTAACACTAAAAAAACAGATTATCCTGAATCTGTGGATTTTTCAGCGCTTCCAGACGGCGAACTATATGAATTTAAAGGCAAGGCTATGTTTTTAAACAGGCATGCCTTGAATATCCTGCCAAAAGAACTGCGCTGGCAGGGTTTTCACATCGGTAAAATGAATAAAAACAAATTCAAACCGGACCCGTTTGCCCGCTGCCTTCTCCCTCAAGAACCGACACCATCGGCTCTTGTTGTTGAAAAGGCGCAAGACCTGCAGAACCTTCTCTCCGGACAGAGTCTCAGTGCTCCGCCCAAGGGCAAAGGACCTGTTGGATTATATTATAAAGATATGCTGCTCGGATTTACCGGTAAAAAAGGAACCCGGTTTATCTGGACGGAAAAATAACACATAAGGATTATTAACAATGAACGGAACTGAACGCCGCATGAAACGGCTTTTTAATAAAGAAAGTGGAAACACATTCATTCTGGCACTTGACCACGGAGCCAATGAAGGGATGAGTGAAGGGCTTGGAGCCATTCCCTCAATCCTAAAAGCTTTACCTGAATCAGGAGTCCAAGGCGTAATTCTCAACAAAGGGCTGGCTAAACATTACGGAACACTTGTTCCTGCGGATGTAAATCTCATTATCCAGCTTAATGCAGGGACACGACACGGCTCCCCCGCATACAATAAAAATATTGTCTGCTCAATTTCTGAAGCACTCCGATTAGGTGCAGATGCCGTTTCCATGCATGTTAACATCGGCAACGAGCTCGAAGACCGCATGCTGGTGGATCTCGGTGAAGTAACTGACGAAGCCCACCAGCTAGGCATTCCTGTTATAGCGACGGTCTTTGCCAGAGGCAGTCAGATTGTAAATGAACATGACTCTACGCTTGTAGCCCACTGTATTCGTATAGGAGCCGAGCTTGGACCGGATATTGTCGCTGTTCCCTACCCGAACAACGGCGATGCATTTGAAAAAGCCGTTGCCGCCAGCCCCATTCCTGTATTGGTCACAGGAGGTCCTCTGGGCCAAAGCGAAGAAGGCGTGGTGAACACCATTCTGGGCGGTTTGAAATCAGGTTGCAGAGGATGCTCCGTAGGACGGAATATTTTTCAGACCGAAAACCCTATTGAGAGCATGAAAAACATTGCATTTTCCACCCACAAAAAACCAATTAATACTGATGTTTAAAAATTATTTTAAGAATATCAAAAAAATCGTTTGACAAATATGCCCGACATCGGCAGTATCCCTCCTCGTGGCAGTGAGCACAACCGAATGGTGACAGACATTCAAGGTGTTTACGATAAAGAGCCACACTTTGAAATCTGACTGTGGGCGAATAGCTCAGTTGGGAGAGCATCGGCCTTACAAGCCGAGGGTCACAGGTTCGAGCCCTGTTTCGCCTACCACTAGTCAAAAAGCGCTGCTTAACGCGCTATTTATATATATGCGGAGCCGTAGTTAAGCTGGTTATAACGCCGGCCTGTCACGCCGGAGGCCGCGAGTTCGAGTCTCGTCGGCTCCGCCACTTTTCAGTAAAAGGGCATCAATCGTAAGATTGATGCCCTTTTCTGGTTTTGGTGATATTGGTCAATGCCCATTCTTTGAGGCAGGGGCAGCCATTTACAGTGAAATTATTTCAATATAGAATCAGACAAAACAAAACACCTGTTACCCAAAAACAGTCCATATTTATTACACAACTTAAAATTACATATTTTCAGACTCAAAAGGTGATCAAATGCATAAATGCATAGCTATACTCGCAACACTTCTTTTTATATCAGCAGTATCAATTCAAGTTCAGGCAGGTGAACTTAAATTAGGAAATGACTTAGCCATCGGGCAGGGCTCTGACCAAAAAACATCTACGATGAAAAGTAAGATTGATATGCAGGCAGAACCGTATGATGATATTGAAATATCTGACGGAGTCAGTGCCGGAATAATCACGGAGCGAAAAGAATTTTCCATGGAAAACAATCACAGAACGCCGACTCAGGAAAAAGGACGTGAAGTGGGCGTTGGGATAAGCGTCAGCTTTTAAAAATTAGAACTGCCGTCTTCTTTGAAGTGGAGCTTTAACCATTTTTCATAAATATCTGATAATTCAGAATCCTTACCAATCATCGCCCATGACATACATTTAAGAGCCTGCCCCTTGAGTTTCTCAGGATGGGACATAGCACTATCAATGCTCAATAGCTTACGAGATGCATAATCTGCGTAATCTTCCAGTTCAACCTGTCCGGCGATCTGGTACAATGACCTCAGTCTTTCTCTGTCCGGAAACAAAGACGAACCATAAAAAAGAATCTCTGCTGCTTTCTCTTGCCTGCCACTCTCAAAATAAATTTGTGCAAGCTGGTCATACCCCTCTTCCCAAAGCGGAAACTCATTCAGAGCAGAGGCTATTTCGTCTTCGCCAGAAAGCTTGCTGAGTTCCAACATACGATCAGTATCTGTATCGCGAATAATCATTTCAAGCCATGGCGTAATCTCACAATGAAAACCGTCATTCACAGCAATCTTATGCAAGTCCGGCCTAAAACAACCGACACAACGGTCGTTGACTAGTTCAATGTTCTGAGCATTAAATTTATTTCTTCCCGGAGTCTGACTTGCTAAATGATATATGACACTTCTATTTTCCTGAATAAGATGTCCGCCGGACCTTCTTATCCTGCAACATAGGTCTATATCCTCAAAACCATTGGTATATTCAGGAAAAAAACCTTCAAATTCTTTGAATATTGCAGATGGAACCATAAATGCGGCGGCACTCAATGCTTGAAATTTTCGAGCCTTTTTTACTACGGAATGACTGCCCGGAAACAAAAAATACGGATGCCGCACATTAAGCCCGCCATCAAAACAGATTCCCATATACTGAACTCTGTTATTATCTGGAAAAAGACAAAGGGGACTGCAAACCGCCACCTTGGGGTAGCTCTTGAAAGCTTCGAGCAAGGGGACAAACCATTTATCTGTAAGTAAGGTGTCGTTATTCAAAAAGAACAACATTTCACCAGCTGCTTTTTGGGCCCCGACATTACATGCAGGCCCAAAATTAATATTCTTTTCAAGCCGGATGTAACTGAACCTATCGCCAAAAAGAGAACGCCCTAAATCATCACACTCGGCAAAAGTCTCATCTGAAGATCCATTATCAACGACAATAACTTCATAAAATTTACCGACAGTATGCAGTTTAACACTTTTCAAACATTCTCGGGTTAATTCCCACAAATTAAGAACAGGGATAACTATGGAAAGATAAGGTTTCTTCATTCAAAATAACCAACTGTAAAGCAAAAACTAATTAAAAAAGATCACCCTCAATAATCTAATATTCTTCATAGTAGGCTGGATTCTGATCCTTGCGGCGACCATCAGGACGCCCCAAAGCGCTTATCAAATCCATCTCTTCAGAAGATATTTCAAAATCCCAAATTGAAATATTTTCGGCCTGACGCTCTCTGGAAGTAGCTTTGGGGACAGGCACAGCACCGAGTTGAACATGCCAGCGCAAAATCACCTGAGGAACTGTCTTGCCGTACTTTTGCGCAATAGCAACTATCGCCGGTTCTTGTAAAACCTCATTAGCCCGTCCAAGAGGACTCCATGATTGAGTGACAATTCCATGCGCTTTATTCCAGGCCAGCTGTTCCTGCTGGGGAAAATATGGATGAAGCTCAATTTGATTAACTGCCGGAGTCACGCCTGTTTCATCTATCAATTTCTGCAAATGAACCGGAAGAAAATTACAAACCCCGATACTGCGCACAAGTCCACGCTTACGAGCTTCTATAAGAGCCTGCCATGCTTCAACATACAGCTCCTGACTGGGGTTAGGCCAATGAATGAGATAATGGTCAAAATAATCCAGCCCAGTGCGATACAATGATTCTTCAATGGAATACAAAGCTTGATCATATCGATGACGCAATCCGGGAATTTTTGAAACGATCAATAAATCCTCACGAGGAACCCCGCATTGACGAACCGCTTCTCCCACTGCTCCCTCATTCTCATACTTGAAAGCAGAATCAAGCAGCCTGTATCCAGCCTGAACCGCGCTGACAATGGACGCAACACCGGCAGAACCGTTAAGCAAATAAGTCCCGAAACCGATAGCAGGCAAAGAGGATTGATCATTCAAAACAACGGAAGGGATATCAAAGTCAGCCATATTAGACGATTCTCCTCGACTATATATTCACAAAAAAAGGACCACTGCTTAATTTAAAGCAGCTTAATTAATAAGCTTACTCTTATTCAGGATAACCGCTTAATTTAAAATATTCAATATTCAGGATAACCTTACGCAAGAAGAGTTATATATTTTTTTGAAAAATATAATTGCTAGATCAGTCCAGAATGCATAGAAACTTTTTCACCAAATGCATTAAGCGTTGCTTAACACGTTTAATCATATGCGGAGCCGTAGTTAAGCTGGTTATAACGCCGGCCTGTCACGCCGGAGGCCGCGAGTTCGAGTCTCGTCGGCTCCGCCACTTTTCGCGGAAGGAGATCAATCGTTTAGATTGGTCTCCTTTTCCTTTTTCTGCGTCCTGAAACCACAGGACACATCCATCGGACACATTTTTATTTTTAGGTAATAATCGCAGCATGTTGCGGAGGTTATATTTTTACAACCTCCGGCTGATTGCTTTTATCTTACTGAATTTGCATGGAAAGCGTGTTGTGTCATTTTTTTTGCCTTTTCTTCCCCAATGTCCAGTAAGTCTGGGGACATCCACATCTTATTGAATCAGGTGAATATCGAAGTATAGCACCACAATGCCTACATTTAAAAAAACTGCAAAACTCTTCGTATGCCTCTACAATTGGCAAAAAGTCCTTTGCTGTCATTTGTAGCCAGCTATTGAAATGGACCATTGGATTCATTGCCCATGTTTCATCTCTACGTTTAGCATCTGCTTTTGAAAAGGAAACTTTTAGACTTTCCAGCTCAGACGTATCATTCCCCCAAGACTTTGATGCCTTAATGGACTCTTTATATATATTCCCAAGCTTTCCGATGGAGGCATCCAATGTTTCATTCAATGTCCAGCTAGCATTGCTTCGATATGCAACCTTAGCTTGAAAACTCTCGCATACATTAGCAAAAAATTCTTCTAAGCCCCTACGCAAGCTGTGCGCAGCTCCATTGATATCATCTCCTGCAACTTTTCTTTTTGTCTCTTCAATAAAATCTACCTGACGACTCAGCATTGGGCCGGTTTCGACAGTCCAATCACGAAAACGGATAAATTCACCTAAAGATTTACCAAAAGACATCTTTAATTGGTTGCTCCATGCGACTTCATGCGTGGTAATAAAAAACTGAACCTCAGGAAATTGGTCAGCTAAAAGTTCAGCTATCTTTCGTCTATGTCCGGCATCAATGGATATAACCACATCGTCTAGAGCTACAAATTTAACAGTCCCTTCGTGCAGCTTTTCAGCAAGGGCTAAATACAAGCAAAGCCCCATACTGTCCTGATGACCATCACTATGCATAGCTTGAGGAGGATGAATTCCCATGCCATGAAAATCAACACCAAGGTCAAGACCTGCGGGTTTTGGAGTTATTTTTGCTTTGAACTCTCCTTCATCTTCAGCATGGATAATTTTATAAAGAAATTCGAATCGTTCGCTAATACTATTGTATAAGTCAATAAGGACAGTATCTCGCGCAGTTAAAAAAGACTCTTCCAAAACATTAAGTTTTTCATAACGTTTATGAGCTTTCTCCTTTTCCGTTCTGTCTAATCGTTTTCTTTCTATCGAACTCTGCAATGTATTCAAAAAGGTCCAGCAAGATATGGACTTGTTCAAATCGGGAACATTTGCATTAATAAATTTTTCCTCAGAACCTACGAGATCGACAGGATTATAGGTATTAAAAAACAACTCTGTATTTATTTTAGGGAGACGGCTTTCATGTCCCTCGCCAAAAGGGTTTCCAATCTCCTCAATTAGGACATCAAACTGTTTAACTAATTCTATCAACGGAGCTGAAACATAAGGAGTTGCCATTTTTTCATATTCAGTCCTAATTATCTCAAAATTGGCCCTAGTTTGGATTAACGTTTGTTTCATATCTACTGATAATTTACGAATTTCACGCTCAATAGATTGTATATGTTGCGCCATCTCTAATTTTGAATTCAGATATGAAAACAAAGACCTATGACTCCAATCAGCATCACATAATGGACAAGAACTAGTTTCTTCTTCAACTAATTTTAATCCATTTTCGACAAGCTTCATCTCCTTATAAGCCTTGTTCTTTAATGGGTCAGATACAATTTCACGAACAAAGGCAATTAACTTATCTTCTTTTGCAACCAAATCAGCAACAAATTCGGAGCTAAGAGAACTACGTATTGCTCCGCAAGCAGAGAGCATCTGTTCCTTATTAGCAACTCCTTTTTTGGCATCAAAATGCGGCTTATTAATACCTTCAAGAATAACCTCTGAATCAAGCTTAGATATATCCTCCCCGCCAAGATACCTTCTATACTCATTAACTTTATTCAAAGAGTCCGCTAAAGGAATGCCATTGTTGAGAAACATTTGCCTATACGCAGCAATTGTCTGTTCAAATAAATTATCCGTAATAGACACTTGTTTTCGTGCATCTCTTTTTAGTTTCCCAATATATTTTCGTGCAGACTCAATATCTTCTAAACGTAAAAGTTCTTGAATCTGTTGCCCTCGATGGCTCGCAGTTGAAGCAATAAAGTTAAGAATCTCTCTCCTAGAAAGAAAAAACTTCCCGCGTCTTGCGACCTGCAAGGCATTTAATAACTTTGAACTTTCATTCTCGATTACTAATTGATCGGGGCGACTCAAGCACCTCTTAATCTTTGAGATGGAACCGTCATCAAGTTGAATTGAAGCCTCAACCCAACATTCCTTTTTATCGGCACAACTAATATGCTTTCCATGTTTAGCTAACGTTACCCCTTGAAACCCAGAGCCTGAAATTCGACTAATTGATCCAGTAAAAAGGAAATCTATCGCGTCAATAACTCCACTCTTTCCCGTACCATTTTCACCTTGAATTAAAACATGTTTTGAATTGGGATTAATTTCAAATTCACGGACCCCTCGCAATTCATTTATGATCAACCTATTAATCTTCACGAGGCTTCTCCAAATCAAGAGCTTTAGCGAATGTTTGGTCTTTCTTATCTACAGACCAATCAGAAAGAAGGGGCAAGGCCTCCTCGGGAAAAACTTCTTTCACCTTTGGATCAGAAATGACCTTCTGCATAATTTGTTGAAGAAAAGATAGACTACCTTCATCTGGAACTTTCGGAGCATTTTCTGTTTCATGTGCCACAGTATTATCCAACGCTATATCTTCTCAAACCATCCACAATCAACTTCAACTTCCTCAACCATCCGAACATTCACCCCAAGACGAAGTTTCTTAAGCATCCCAACCAAATCATCACCATCAATCAGGTCAATAGGTGAAGCTCCATCCCGGATCGCTTCTTTAGCTGCATCTCGGGTAAATGTTCCGGTAGTGATGAAAAGCCCCTTATCGGCACGGCCCACCATAGCTCCTCTGAAATCGCGTATAGCACTGGACCCGACAGAACCTTTATACCGCTTGCATTGGAACACTACATGATAACTCAAGACTTCTTGAATCTTCACAATCCCTTTTCCATCTATGCCGCCATCACCGGACTGTCCGGTAACTTCGACCTGCACAAAACCAACCTCTCGCAATATACGTTTAGTCAATCTTTCAAATGCGCTTGGGTCTAGAGACAAAACGGTTTGATGAAGAACTTCTCGCCAACCTTCGGGATCTACTACAACTTCAGGACTTCCATTAGAATTATCTTTCTTTTTGACCTTAGACTTTCCTCTAACAACTTGTACTACATCCTGAGGATTAACATCCATCCCTCGCTGGTACTTTTCAGTAAAAGCCCAGACACCTCGTTCGGAATTTGTTAATAGGCCGTATTTCTTAAGGTATGTTCTTGCCCAAGCTAAACGATACTCAACCTCAGTAGCACTTGACTTATCTGGATTATGCGGGCGCGAAGCGATGGCCTCTGAAAGCTTAAGAGAGTCCACCACCCCATCTGCGATTTCTTGAATAGTCCCCGACCCTCCAAGCTCCTCTAGAACTCTTAAAGTAGGAAGCATTAGCTCTTCATATTTTGGAGTTTTCATACAGCACCTTTATTATTTAATTTCTCAACCACATACACCCTCACTTAGCTCAAGCCAAGCCCGTTTCTTTATAAACCATCAGTTATTCAGTATAAAGCACTATTTATTAAAAAATATATTTACTTGTACTTAACATAGTATTAAAAATTCACTCTCACATAAACTTAAACATGGAGAATAAAATGAACGACAAATGGGAGTTCTACAAAGACAACAGCGGAGAATGGAGATGGAGAAGAGTTGCTAGCAATGGAAGGATTGTTGGTTCATCTTCACAAGGTTACAAGAACAAAAGCGATTGTGTAGATAATGCGAGAAGGCATGGCTACACAGGATAAAAATTTAAATCTCATACAGGAGGCAGCGAGTTAACACCCGCTGTCTCCTCCATTTTTTATGGGCAGATCCATAATTCTGAATTCAAGTCAGGGCCGACACAGTAATAAACCAGCTAACTGCTTGCTTTTAATTCTTTTAAGTCACAAGCACATATTGCCTTTACGTTTTTCGTTATTTTTTCAATGCTCCAATCCCACCATTTTATTTGCAACAACTCTTCAATTTCATTGTCTAGAAATCGTTTCTTTATCGTTTTAGCCGGATTCCCGCCAACTACGGTGTATGGTGCTACATCTGAAGTAACAACGGATTCCGAAGCAACTATTGCTCCGTCCCCGATAGTTACGCCGGGCATAATTGTGCAGTTGTAACCAAGCCAAACGTCATTCCCGATAACACAGTCGCCTTTATTCGGCCATGAATCAGGCATAGCTTCTCCCCACCCTTTCCCAAAGATTGGAAAAGGAAAGTTTGAGAACCAGTCTGTACGATGGTTGCCGCCATTCATAATGAATGTAGTGTTTTGTGCTATAGAACAGAATTTGCCGATAATCAGTTTGTCCCCGATAAAATCAAAATGATATTTTACGTTACTTTCAAATGATTCAGGGTCTCTGGAGTCGTGATAATATGTGTAATCACCAACAATTATATTTTTGTTCTTAATTATATTTTTTAAAAAAACTATGCCGGATTCTTTTGCCAGCGGATATTTTAATTCAGGTGATGGACCAAGCTCCATGAGTTCCTCTCTTTATTTCAATATTCGTAAATAACATACAGCTAGACGGCTTCCCTACGACGTTGATTAAAATTTCATACATTTTAAAAACAAAAATTGAGGCTTGGTCGAAAGATATTTATATCTCTTGGGATCAAGTTGTCGCATCTTTTCAAGTGGAGCTCCTTCATTCATATCAACTACACATAGCCCGGCATTTTTGATCAACGTAAACAAACTCGTAAGCGATCTCCTATAAAATGAAACTTCTACAGGGGTCCCTATTACATCCCACTTTTGCGTAACAAATTCATTTTCAAAATAATCACCAGACACCGAAGCCTGAAAATCCAGTATGGGATGATGGGTAGAAAAAATGAACAAGCCGTTTTTTTTCAAAACACGGCCGATGTCTGTAAAAAGGGGCTTCAAATTTTCAATATAATGGATTGTCAATGGACAGATCACAAGATCAAAAGTTTTATCATCTTCTTCGGGCAGCCCTATAGAAAGGTCTTGCACATAACACATAAGGCTGTCTTCAAAACGCCTGCGCATAAGATCAATCATCTCATGTGAAATATCAATTGCTGTGACATTCGCGCCATGTTCCAGCAAATACTGAGAATGCTCACCCGAAGCACATCCTAGATCAAGAACCGATATATTTCTAAGATCAGGAAACATTGCTTGAAGCGATGGACGCTCGAAATGAGCGTTATATAAATTCTTCTGAATAGCTTTGCCATATTCACTAGCGAAATCGGTATAAAGTAAATTTTTCATAATTTTAAATATAGTGAGTTAAATTTCATTAATGTCTGGATACGGCCTTAGCCAACATTTTAAGAATTCCTTTAAACCCTTCATAGAGACGTAATAAAAGCAGCATTATTAACTTTCCAACCCACATACCCTCTCACTCCATCCAAGCCAAGCAGGTTTCACCCTTGAACAACAAAAAAGCTCTAAACTTTCTCTCCAGTCCTCAGCTTCAAGGGAAATAATTCCCAAGACGACATAAAACCGATCAGGTTGCACATCCGATATTTCTTGTATAAGCATAAATCTGGTCGGCAGTTCACCAAGGCGTCGTCGCCCTTAACGGGAGCTAAACCTGCATTCTTAATATTCCACCCGACACCTTGTTATGTGCCGAGTCGGAAGTCGACGACCACCGACAATCCTTTGTTATGGTAGGCACGATAGCGAGGATAAAACATGCCCAGAACAACCATCCCATTTTACGTTGATGATGTTTCCGTACTGGCGCGCAGTCTGCGTCATCAGCTTGATAGCTTTGAAAAAAAACCTAGTCATGTGGAGATGCTAAATCTTCTTGTAAAGGCGGGCGGATATCGTAATTTCCAGCATTTCAAAGCACAGCAGAGTGCACGGGAAGAGCTGAATTCCTGCTCAGAGCAAAAGACTGAAATCAACTTCAAACTGGTTAAAAAGGCAGTCCGCCTTTTCAACAAAGAAAAAGACCTCGTCCGCTGGCCTAAAAAGTATAGCGAACGAGTCATCTGCCTATGGGTTGTATGGTCGAGGATTACGCCCAAAAAAATCTACACAGAGCGTGAGATAAGCGAATTGATCAAACAATTGCATTTGTTCGGAGACCATGCACTGTTACGCCGCCAGCTTGTGGACAACAGGCTTGTGACAAGAACTGCTGACGGACGAAGCTACCAGCGGATAGAAACACAGCCGCCGACTGAAGCCCTAGAAGTATTGAGAGTTCTCCGAAGAGCTAAATAACAATGAAGGCCGGGACGTTAATCCCGGCCTTCAGCGTAATACTCAAAAAAATATAATTAAATCTATCAGATACTGTACAATCATTCATCTTCAGTTTTTTCACTAACAGACACAGACGGCAGCTCTATTGTAATGGCTGTTCCAGAATCAACTGAACTACTCATTGAAATTTTTCCGCCCATTGTTTCCGCTATCAACTTGGCAGAATAAGTTCCAAGACCAGTCCCCCCGCTTTTACCTTCGGTGACATACTTATCGAAAAACGTATCAACAATATTTTCCGGAACAACTCCCTCATTGTGAATGCATAAGACAATAGACTTGTCCTTCAGCCTTGCTTCTATGGCTATGTTTTCCCCTTGCGGGGAAGCCTCAACCGCATTCTTCAAAAGGTTGGAAAGAAGCGAGTAGACAAGAAATTCTTCACAGAAAACAATCAGAGATTGCTTAGAATCAACTTCTTCACCATCTAACATAAGCCTGACGGTAATTTTTTTCCACCCAATCAGATCCGCTAAATCCTTTAAAACAGACCTTGTTATTGAAAAAAAATCAGTGGGTGCAGGGACATACTTATAACTTCCTGTCTCCATTTTATACAAATCAAGAGACATGTTAATCATATTAAGCAATTTATACCCTGAAGCTTGTATGTCCTCCAATATTTCACGCTGACTTGGAGTAAGGCCTTCATCTTCCATCAGGATTACACCCGGCAATCCGATAATGCCATTAAGAGGACCTTTCAAATCATGGCGCATAATCCGGTCAACATCTTCTTTAAGTTTGAGCAAGTTTTTTTGCTCAGTAATATCAACAAAGTTTTCTACAAGATGAAGCTTTCCACCGATCATGACCTTGCTGACTGTTTTCAGGACAGGGATTTTCTTCCCGTTTTTTCGCTCAATTAGGCACTCACCATTGTTCTCTTCGTTGCCAAGGTCAGTAATTGGACAATTCCCCCTTTTGGCAGTGCAAATAATATCAAAGCATTCTTTGCCAAGAACCTCCTCCCACGGTAAATCCAGCATATCCAAAGCTTTGGGATTCACATCGACAATTCTATGCGTTTCAGCCTCAATAACGATAACACCAGCCTGCATACCGTTAAGGGTAACATTCATACGGTCATAAGCATCTGCGAGCTCAAGTGTCCGTTCCCTTACTTTACGCTCAAGTTCCTGATTATGGTTACGCATAAAGGTATGAGTTTCAAAACTCTCCAGAGCGTTCACTGCGGACAACATAACCACGGAAAAAAGCTTCAAAGTTGTATCAAGAATCTCTTCCTTATTCTGGAACATAAGCCCCACAAACATTCCACGAATTTTAAACTGGGTAGCTAAGGTGTGAAGCAGCAAATGATTGGTACCTGTAGAGTCGAGAAAAAAAACAGGCTCATCCGATTGAAGGGCAAAGGCAAAAGACTGATCTGCAATAAGCCCTTTGACTTCCTTTTCAACCATACCTCCGGCATTTTCCGGATAAGCATAGGTCTGAATGAAATCCTGAGTGTCTTCGTCAACCAGATAAATTCCTGCTGACTGAAAAGGGATCATTTTGTTAGCTCTTAAACAAATTTCGCGAAGAAGATCATCTCTTGAAGGATGGTGGGTAGATGCTGCCGAAAATGACCCTAGTTCTCTGGCGAGATCCAAAGCCTCAAGGGCGGCAGCCTTCTCTTCCTGCAGAGTGCGAATCTGCCGCCTTTGAAAACTGATAAGCATTTTATCGTCCATCCTAGCCCCCGAAAACAGTCAGGATATCATCTATCTGACGTCTTGCTTTGAGAATAGTAGTAGCAATAGCACCATCAGGAAGCCCCAGCATATCCCAAGCTCCGGGATAAGGACTATAGACAAAACCGCTGCCGTTACATCCGTATTGTAAAGCAACAGCGAGCGCATCCCCGATTGAGCAAATAGCTGATTCGACGGGTAAATCGGCTTCCCGTGCACCGTGATGTCCGACAACAGCCTCAGTCAATCCGGGAGGGAAATTCCATATATCAAATAAGCTGCGGGCCAGATCACAATGATCAAATCCAAACACACTCTTTTCAGCCAGACTAAGACTCACCCCGTGCGCCTTGCTGATTTCAAAAGTCAAATTTGTTTCATCCGGGGCAAGCTGCAGCATGACAAGACGCCCAAGATCATGAAGCATTCCGCTCACAAAACAATTATCCTGTGATGTTCCAGGCACTTGAGAGGATAAAATACGACAAAAGACTCCGCAAGCCAGTGAATGCTGCCAGAAATCAGCCATGGAAAGGCTTTTCCCGTCCAAAGTCTTAAACGAATCCATGACAGTTACCCCAAGCGCGAGCTGGCTAAGTCCACGTGTACCAACTAGCGAAACGGCTCTGGTCAAGGACTCCACAGGAAGGCTGAAACCATATAAAGGGCTGTTCACGAGCGTCAGCAGCTTTGCACACAATCCGGAATCTTTGGAAATAATGTCTGCCAGAGTGTTGGAGCTTGAGCTGGGATTATCAAGAGCATCCATTATTTTGTAATAAATATCAGGGAAAGAACTAAGCTTAACCCCACTGCTCAGAAAAGATTCGGCACTATCGTAAGCTGGAGATTCAGGAAAT
>JMSU01000218.1_pt1 | contig 20330 bp, 22 predicted proteins | sample 179011 | NCBI WGS metagenome assembly JMSU01 (sample SAMN02769580, study PRJNA246767) | bioreactor metagenome | isolation source: Culture-1 Bioreactor ArsB derived from microbial biomass from the upper 2 cm... | place: Germany: Bremen | collected day 87 after inoculation
GCCTTTTATATTCAGTTCTCCGCGTCGTGTATGGCGTGCTTTTATCGAAATGGTTATTAACGGGTCGATTTTCTACCATGTAGGCATTACACTATATGAAACGATTATAAGTTTTGCCCTTGGTACCATACTGGGTATTTTAATTGCTACGTTGTTATGGTGGAATCGACAATTATCAAAAATATTAGAACCTTATCTTGTGGTCTTTAATAGTCTTCCAAAGACTGCCTTAGCACCGATTATTATTGTTTGGCTAGGACATAATCAAAAATCCATTATTATTACTGCTCTTACTGTGGCTATTGTGGTAACGATTATTAATGTTTTCAATGGGTTTATTAATGTGTCTGGGGAAAAAATTAAATTAATCTATACCTTTAATGGTACGAAGAAAGACGTACTGATGAAGGTGGTTATTCCAGCTAATATATCCAATATTATCAGCACGATGAAGGTAAACATTGGTTTATCGTTAATTGGTGTGATTATAGGTGAGTTTATTGCAGGTAAGAATGGTCTTGGGCATCTTATTTTGTATGGTAGTCAGGTTCTTAAGATGGATTGGGTTATTATGAGTATTATTATTTTGGCAATAGTAGCAACGGGATTATATGAACTTATTGTTTTCTTTGAAAAGAGAGTCAATAGGCAACCGGTGAAGAAGCTTGGTGGTATGCGCATAACCCATAAATTCGCGTTTAAACCTATGAGAATGAACAAGAAGTAAGAAATAAGGTAAAGAAACTGCAAGGAGCTATAAGCCGTGCTTAATATACCTTAATAATGAGCATGTTAAAACCTCCAAAATCAGCATATAAAATTCATATCATTAACGCATTAACTTTGTAATATAATTCGTAATATTTATAGGCTAAAATAACGGTTTTTACTGGCTTAAGAGTGACTAGATACAGAAAACCATATATTGTGATAATAAACGACTTTTACAGCTTGTTGCCATTCCTTTAAAACAGAGAAAAGCAACAAATGTAACGAGAGTGCATTATCACAATATATGGTTTTACAATACTATCGTTGTGTGTTCTTTATTTTTAGACTTTGTCGACAGTCTGAGCCTATTATATTTTAATAGGCAATAACAATACCTCCATCATTAGCATACACGGAAGATATACCTCGCATTTCTACGACAAATATGTCTTTGAATGTGTATAACTCTAGTGCTTTGTCTTTTATAGCCATTGCTCGTTCAACACAGTTACAATGTGCAATGACAAGGAATTTTCCTTCTAGATTATCTTTTGTATCATCGATGAGATCAATCATTTTACTGATGGCTTTTTTAATCCCTCTTGCTTTTTGCAGCATGATGATTTCACCTTGACCGTTAGATCCCAGTATAAGCTTAATGTTTAGAACATTAGCAATGGCAGCTTTTACGAGACTCATACGGCCTGTTTTCACGAGGTTATCCAATTTGTCCAGTACAAAGACCGTCTTCATTTCTTTTATATATTGTTCTATGCTACCTACAATCTGAGAGTAGGTTTTACCCATTTTAGCTAGGTAATCTACTTTCAATGCTAACAACACTTGGCCTGCCGAGGCACTTAATGAGTCAAAGATATGAATCTTCTTATCTTTTTCTTCACCTTCATAGATTCCCTTAGCAACTTCAGCGCTGTTATAGCTTCCACTTAGCTTACTGGATAAGGTGATGACAAATATATTCTCTTCCTTACCTTTGAAATAATCCATGTATTCTGCCGGTGCAGGACATGCTGTTTTCGGCACTGCATGACTTAAATTCATTTCCTTTACAAATTTTTGCCGATCCAAAGCATCATCATCAACATAATGATTTCCTTCGAATTCAATGGTAAGTGGCGCAAGTTTAACTGGCATATCTTTCATCATCTGTTCACTAATATCACAACAACTATCTACAACTATTTTATAATTCACGAGCATCCTCCTCAACATACATGCCACGATAAGTAGTATTGATTACTACTTCTATCATAGCATATCTATAATTTAATGGAAACCCCTATTTCATTAACATAAACGTTTTGAGTTATTATATTCCGTCTATTTTTCAACACCATACTCCTACCTCATTAGATACTATAAAAATTATTAAACATGTCATCCATAATCACAAGATCTTTTACCCCTACTAATTCTCTTGTAGAATGCATGGCTAACATAGGAAGTCCTACATCGGCTGCTCTTACTGGAATGTAAGAAGATATGATTGGTCCAATGGTTTTTCCACCTAATGCACCTGACCGATTAACAAACTTCTGATAAGCTAAATCTGATTGCTCACACAATTGTTGTATGGTCGCTGTTGACTCACAATCTGTTGCATAGCTTTGTTTCGCACTGAGCTTCAACACAATACCTTTATTTAATACTGGACGGTTCGTTGGGTCATGTTCCTCACTGGCATTAGGATGAAGAGCATGAGCACCATCTGCTGATATGATGAAGGATGTTTCAAACATGCGAAAATGTTTGGATTTACTGCGGTTAAGAGCTATAGATAGACGTTCTAAGATGTTAGCAAATAACGCTGAATCAGCTCCTGCTTTTGTCGTACTCCCAATTTCTTCACTATCAAAACATGCTGCAACATTGATTCCATCGTAGCATTTGGATTCTATAATGGATCGTAAGCTACCATATACCATAGCTAAATCGTCTAACTTAGGTGCTTGAAGAAATTCATTATCAAAACCTATCATATGACCATCTTCTGCTACATACAAATAGAGATCAAAATCTAAGATTTCTTTTGAATCTACTTTCATTTCTCTTCCCAAATATTTTAGTAGATAGTTCTCTTTTTCAAGTGCATCATTAATATGACCAACTAATGGTAACGTGTGTTTCTGCGGATGTATCTCCACACCTTTGTTCACTTCACGATTCATATGAATGGCTAAGCTTGGTATGGTTAATAAGGGTCTTTTGAAATCCACATAGCGTATACCTGGTTTTAATGGGTTTTTGGATCTTAGAGCAACCTTCCCCGCAATGGATAACGGACGATCAAACCATGTGGAGAAAATAGGTCCTCCGTAGACTTCTGTGTTTAAGCTCACATAGCCATCTCTCACCATTTCTGATTTAGGCTTAATTTTGAAGCAAGGGCTATCTGTATGTGAAGCTATGATTTTGAATCCTACATTATCAATAACTTCCCCTACTTTTACAGCAAAGATAGCTGTGGGATATGGGCATACATAGTATTTACCCTTTCTCTGCACATGCCATTCCTGACCCATTTTCAGTTCCTCAAATCCTGCTTCTTCAAGCATACGTCTACCTTCCATGACCCCGTGATAAGGTGATACACTTTTTTTAATAAACTCTAATAAATCCTTGGCATAATCCATTGATCTTAGACTCATTTTGATAATCCTCCATTATATTATTATATTTACCATTTAAGATAAATTTAATGATGATAAACCTGTCATTTTTTAGCAATGAATAGAGAAACGCCAGAGATAATCAGCCGCTTCTTCTGCATAGTCGATATTAATACGTTTTCCTTCATGTATCTCATATGGCATATCCTCTCCACTATCATAAATATACAATCTATCGGAGAGAAAATCCATACCATTTTGTTCTTTTGAAAGTCCTAGTGCAAGACATACCTTACCCGGTCCATTAGAGAAATTCTTTTTTTGGTAAGCACTCAATGCTGCATATACCTTACCGTATCGATTCATGGTCATCTGCTCTCTGTTTTTAATGGGTACCACACCTCGAATCAAGACAGCGCAAGGGTTGCCTTCCTCTTCAGTCACCACATTCAAACAAGCATACATGCCGTATATTAAGTAAATATAAGCATGGCCAGCAAGACCCCACATAACTTCTGTACGAGGTGTCCTCTTGCCTCCATAAGTATGACATGCTTTGTCGTTAATACCTGTGTAGGCTTCTACATCTGTGATCTTTACAATTAACTCATGCCCGCCTTTTTTATAGACCATGTGTTTACCAAGAAGTTCTTTGGCGACTATTATGGTATCCCTCTGGTAGAATTTTCTATCGAGTATTTTCATGAACGTATCCTCACTATAAGTCTAATCTTTGCCTTATGACTTTATTATTTGTTCTTATTTGGACTTTATTACGTAATACTCTATAATATTACAATAAAAGCATTGAAAGTTCTACCTCTATTTTGTATCATATAAAGATAGAGATTACACTTTCACATTTTGCCTTCATCGATTACGTGTTTTTAAGGCAACTGTAAAGTTTATTTATTATATGCAAGTAGCAGAATCGAATATAGATAGTTAGTTTAGATAATCCCCGTTAATCACTCATGGAAGGACTGTTAAGAAATGATATGTTTTGAAATAACCGATGTAAAGCTCTTAATGAAAAACCTTTTGAAAGAGCAGATGTTTGATGACTTTGAAGTTTCCAGTGTGGACATTACCACCTTTACCAAGTTTAGTATTACCTGTGATATTAATGATAAGTATCTCTCATCTGATGAAAAAGAAATATTGAATCAGCGTTCATTAGTCACCTGGTCTGAGATTAAGGATATTCTTTACCAGATTATTAAAGGGAATCGAGTACCGACCAAATTCAAAATAGTCTTTGTCCTACCTAAGGACCGTACCAGTCAACTTGTTGAAAAAAATCAATTACCTGTTAAAGCGGATGGTGTTAATGGTTTGTTTATTAACATTAATTTTGAAAATAATCTTCTAAAATGTACAACGGGTACCTCCCTAAAACTCTTTACACTTGATAAAACCTTAGAAAATTATTGGGATGAAACCGTTAAAAAGTTTTTTAAGAAACATGGCATCGCTTTATAACCTACGTTTCTAGCTATATAATTTCATCCAAACGTCTTTCTTGTTAGCACTCTTCTTAGATGAGTGCTAATTTTATCTTGACAACTGAAATAATACCATTTATTATACTATATAAGATGAATTAAATAATTATAATGAATCCATCATTATTTAGAGCGATTCACCTTATAAAACCAATGTAAATATGTTGAATGATTTAAATCTATTAAAAAATATATATTCAACATATAAAAATATATTTACATTTACTTAGGAGGAGTTTAAATGAGTACAGAAAAAGGAAATTTATCCATTCATAGCGAAAACATATTCCCAATCATCAAGAAATGGCTTTATTCAGATCATGATATTTTTGTCAGAGAACTTATATCCAATGGATGTGACGCCATTACGAAATTAAAGAAATTAGAAGTCATGGGTGAAGCAACACTTGCTGAAGACAATGCTTTTAAAATCGAAGTCATTGTAGATGATAAGGCTGGAACCCTTACTTTCAAAGATAACGGTCTCGGTATGACTGCTGATGAAGTCAAACAATACATTAATCAAATCGCTTTTTCCGGAGCAGAAGATTTCTTAAGCAAATATAAGGACAAAGCCAATGAAGATCAGATTATTGGACATTTTGGTCTTGGATTCTACTCTTCTTTTATGGTAGCTGATCAAGTACAGATTGACACCCTATCCTTCAGTGAAGGTGCTGAAGCCGTAAGATGGGTTAGCGATGGTGGTAGTGAGTATGAGATGAGTGAAAGCGACCGTACTGAAAGAGGAACAACCATTACTCTTACAATCGGTGAAGATAGTAAAGATTTCTTAAATGAATATACTGTACGCAGTACCATTCAAAAATACTGTTCGTTAATGCCTATTGAAATTTTCTTAACGAACCCTAATAAAGAAGAACCAAAAGATGAAAATGGTGAGGTAAAAGAACCTACTGAACCTACGGCACTTAACGATACACACCCACTATACCTTAAGAAGCCTAATGAGTGTACAGATGAAGAATACAAAGCGTTCTATCAAAAAACATTTATGGATTTCAAAGAGCCATTATTCTGGATTCACTTGAATATGGACTATCCATTTAACTTGAAAGGTATCCTCTACTTCCCTAAATTAGGTAATCAGTTCGATACCATGGAAGGTCAGATCAAGCTCTATAACAACCAAGTATTCGTAGCGGATAATATTAAGGAAGTTATTCCTGAGTTCCTACTTCTATTAAAAGGTGTCCTTGATTGTCCAGACCTACCACTTAACGTATCCAGAAGTTTCTTACAGAATGATGGATTTGTAAAGAAAATCTCTTCTTACATTACGAAGAAGGTAGCTGACAAGCTTAGTTCCTTATACAAAACGGATAAAGAATCCTATGAGAAGTTCTGGGATGATATTAACCCATTCATCAAATTTGGGTGTTTAAAAGATGAGAAATTCTTTGATAAGACCAAAGACATTATCCTATATAAAACAACAACTGGCGATTATGTAACACTTCCAGAATACCTTGAACGTAATCGTAGTAAACACGAAAACAAAGTATATTATGTAACAGATGAAGCCTTACAAGCTCAATATGTCAAGATGTTTAAAGATCATGATATGGAAGCTGTGATTATGAACACAACCATTGATCAACCTTTCATCTCTCATATCGAAACGAAAGAAACCGATACGAAATTTGCCCGTATTGATGCTGATCTTACGGATACATTAAAAGAAGACGATGATGCTAGTGAAGAAGATAATAAGCAACTCGTAGAAGAAGTACAAGGTATCTTTAGAAAAGCACTGGCTAATGAGCAGCTTAATGTATCTATAGAGAATCTAAAATCAGAAGAAATCTCTGGTATGATTCTATTACCTGAAGAGTCTCGTCGTATGCAAGATATGAGTAAAATGTACGGCATGTTCGGTATGGATAGTGCTATGATGCCAACTAATGAAAGCTTACTTCTAAATAAAAAGAACAAACTTGTGAAGTATATTTTAGATCATAAAGATGAAGAAAACACTGATATTTTCTGTCAACAAATCTATGATTTAGCTATGATTAGTCATAAGCAACTAGAGCCAGAAGCCATGACTAAGTTTATTGAAAGAAGTAATAAAATTCTCGAGAAATTAATCTAATCTTCATGTTGGCGTTGACAAACGTCACATTAGATGATATGATGATACAAATTTAATACGGTATGGTAGAGGCGCATGTTTCATAAGTAAGTAACCGGATTCGTACAGGCGAAAGTGATGGTTGGTGAAAGGGTGACATGCCGAAGAAGAAAATACCTGTTCCTATTTTCTGTCTGGGTATATAGCGAATAACTATATAACTGTCATTGCAATGACTTATTGCTATGGTGTGCTACTTGTGACAATCCTTTGGATCTTACTCACAGTCGGCATACATATGCCGACTGTTTTTATGCTTTAGGAAAGTTGTACTACTGCCATTTTCTATATTAAGTTTAGTATTATACCATAGACCTTGTGAATTTTTCTCTACAGGATAAATGACATTTTCAATTCAATCTAAGAGATATTCACTAGGAAATGCTCAATATTAACTCCCCATAATATACTATACTATAATTATCTTTTGGTTATGAAGTAATTAGGTGCTTTACTTATTGATGTTTCGTACCAAAACAGATATACTATATAGGTTGAATTAAATAATAACAAAAAGTACAGTCTTTAGATGTACGATTCAACTTAAGAATGGATTCTTAAATAACGTAAGATAAAACATGATATAGATTGGGAGCTTACCTACAATTAAATGCTATGAATCTAGAGGAGGTTTTTTAGATGGCTATTTTTACAGGATCTGGTGTAGCGATTGTCACACCATTTACGAAAGACATGCAAGTGGATTACGAAGGTTTAGAGAAATTAATTGATTTTCAAATTGATGGTGGTACGGATTGTATCGTTATCTGTGGTACAACTGGTGAAGCATCTACATTGAACGATGAGGAACATTTAGAATGTATTAAGGTAGCTGTAGACCGTACAAATAAGCGCGTGCCTGTTATTGCTGGTACTGGTAGTAATGACACAGCTCATGGTATAGAATTATCGAAGAAAGCTGAGCAATTAGGTGTAGATGGTTTACTTCAAGTAACTCCTTACTATAATAAGACAACTCAAAAAGGTCTTATTCAGCATTTTACTTCTATTGCAAATAGTGTTCATGTGCCTGTTGTTTTATATAATGTGCCATCGCGTACAGGTCTTAATATTAATGCTGCAACTGCTGCTACATTATCTCATGTTGATAATATTGTTGCCATAAAGGAAGCAAGTGGTAATATCGCCCACATTACAGATTTGATGCACAAGTGTGAAGGACGTCTTGATCTCTATTCAGGTAATGATGACCAGATTGTACCTCTTCTATCACTTGGTGGCAAAGGTGTTATCTCTGTAGTGGCTAACATTCTACCAAAAGAAACTCATGATATTGTCATGATGTATATGAATGGCGATACGAGGGGTAGTCTAGATTTACAAATGAAAATGCATAATCTTATTAGTGCTCTTTTCTGTGAAGTTAATCCAATTCCAGTGAAGGCTGCTATGAATTATATGGAACTTCCAGCTGGACCATGTCGTTTACCACTCACTGATATGGAACCTCAAAATATCCAGATTCTTAAAACAGCTATGCGAAACTACGGTATCACTATTTAATCAATAAGGATAACCACTGAGTGCATCTAAGAAGCATTATGCGTCTATAAATGACTCAGTGGTTCTGTTATAATTAAGGAAAGATTTTACATGGTAACATTAACTATTAAACATTGACACATACTAAAATTATACATGATGATAAAGTAATGGCTACAAGTTGAAAGGAGTATTACAATGACTAGAATTATAATGCATGGTTGTAATGGCAAGATGGGACAGGTAATTACAGGGATTGTTGCTGATGACCCAGAAACATCAATTGTTGCTGGTATTGATATTTCAGACCATATTGATAATCCCTATCCTGTATATACGCATATAGAAGATCTTGATGTGGAAGGCGATGTCATTATCGACTTCTCCACTGCTAGTGCTGTACCATCTTTACTAAGCTATGCAAAGTCTAGTAAAACACCTCTTGTACTATGTACAACAGGACTTACAGATGAACAGATTGCTACGGTTAATGAGGCCAGTAAAGAGATTGCTATTTTATTATCTGCTAATATGTCTCTTGGTGTTAACTTACTTCTTAACCTTGTCAAAAAAGCTGCTAAGACATTATCAAGTGCTAATTTTGATATTGAAATTGTTGAGAAACATCATAACCAAAAGATTGATGCGCCTAGTGGTACGGCTTTAGCTTTTGCTGACTCCATTAATGAGTCCCTTAATAATGAGTATACTTATAATTATGATCGTTCTACTAGCCGTACGAAGCGTGAGCGTCATGAGATTGGTATTCATGCTGTGAGAGGCGGTACGATTGTTGGGGATCATACAATTATCTTTGCAGGACAAGATGAAGTAGTTGAACTTCGTCATAGTGCTTTATCGAAGGATATTTTTGCAGTTGGTGCTGTGAATGCAGCTAAGTTTCTTAGTCAGAAGTCTCAGGGGATGTATGATATGCAGAATGTGATTGAAAATTATTAGTCACTAATTAGTTTAAAGAAAAGAGTAAAACCGTCAACGGACATTAAATAAAAACCCTATATGGTGATAATACACTCTCGCCAGATTTGTTGCTTTTATCTGTCTGTAAGGTATGGCAACAAGCTGCAAAAGTCGTTATTATCACCATATAGGGTTTATTGTGTATGTGCCACTTTTTAGACAGTAGAACTGCTAATGAAGCCTGTAGAATGATTATTTAATTGTTTTTCTAGATAATGACTTGTTAATCTTAGGTTTAAGAATATCTATTATTATCACTGTAATTTCATAGAGTAGGATGTATCGTCATTGTGAGTTCAAGAGTATAACGTACAATCATTGCACTTCAAGTTCTACATGTATAGATTGGAGATTTATATGAATCTAAAACAAACATTGCTTATTATTTTGTTTTTGTTCCGTATGAGATAACCAAGCATAATGCTTTAAGAATTGATAAATCACTTGGGTGTTCATGAATATACTGTGTGATTTTTTCTTGGTCATGAACATAAGATTCGGCTTCTTCTCTTGATGTGCCTCGGTTCATGAATAGGGCTATAACAGTTTCTTTTTCCTGTGGGGATAGTGTATGATTCCAGTCATGGGCTTGTATGAACTGTTCCTTCATGGTATGGTATAACGCTTGATTAGGGGCTATATAATTGACTTTATCACTTATGCGCACATCAATATGGTCTAAGCCTAAATCTTGCATATAGAATGGTATCTTCATGCCTATGGCATGGTCTCGTCCTTCTGATGCTAGTTCGCATTGCCATAGTTTATGTAAGGCTGTGTTTTTAGTGCTTGAATTAAAATGTAAGCCATCAAAGTACATGCTGGCATTTTCTAATTCTCGGTTAACTTCAATGCAGATGACTTGACCTCCCATGGAGGTTGCATCTATCATTTTCTTTAAGGTATCATATGGATTATCTATGTGACGCATTAGGGCTTGACAGATGGCTATATCATATTTCTTATTCAGTGATAGGTCATTAAAGTCATCTCGAATAAAGTTTGTTTTATATAGACTATTCTTAAAATTATCTTTAGCTTGTGCGATTAAGGTTTCACTGGCATCAATACCTGTATAGGTACTTCCCTTAGGTAGTAGCGGTAGCATAAGGCTTCCTATGTGTCCGTAACCACATCCGAAATCAATTATATCTATTGGCTTTTGAATACGCCATACCCTTTCTATAAGGAATGCCATATAATCTTCATTCCATAGATGACTCCTTGTATGTCGTAAGTATGTAAGCTTATTGCTCCAGTGTTCTACATTTTTTGTTGTCCGGTACCTGTAATCGGTACTAAGTGGTTGTAAGCCTAATAGTTGATCGACAGATACCTGAAAATACTGAGCGAGTTCTGGTAATAAACTGATATCTGGTAAGGTTGTACCATTTTCCCACTTACTGATGGCTTGAAATGAAATGCCTAGGTAATCGGCTAATTCTGCCTGTGTAATCCCCTTCTCTTTTCTTAATTGTGTAATCGCTAATTTAATCTTTTTCATGGAATCCCTCCTTGCTATCTAAGTCTATTCTAAAAGATTATGGAAGGATTCACAATAACTGTGTCATAGAAATTATTCAACCGTGGGTAGACTATTACTTATGGTCTATATCCGTGATTGTAAAAGTAGCATAACGCTCTTTTATATCTTTATTCTCTTCCATAAAAGCATTAAAATACTCTAGGTTTTGCAGTAATTCTGGACGTACATAGTGTTCAATGAGTTCCGTATCCTTGAGAACGTTATTATGACTACCAATGAGTTCTAGAAATTTCTCAATGACTTGGTGACGATGGTACAAGAACTCTCCTAGAATCCTTCCCTTATCTGATAGTTCTATTAACCCATATTTCTCATAATGAACGAGATTAAGAGCATTAAGTTTTTGAACGATCTTGGTAGATGATGAGGTACGAACGTTAAGTTTCTCTGCTAGCTGATTCATACGCACATATGAATTATCCATGCATACTCTATAGATCATCTCCATGTAATCTTCCATGCTCGGTGTCAGTTTTTTCTTCTCTCGATCCAGTATTTCATAACCTCGAAAGGTGTGAAAGTCAGATAAGTTCATAGAATCCCCTCCCCGTATTTCAATCTATTATCATCTTCATCAAAATATACCTAGCGATAATAGATGTTTGAAAAACTTTTTTTTAATATAAAATTGTACGTGCACACATTAAGTTGTACCTTCCATATAGTATTAAAGAAAGTTGAAAAAAGTTTCTTACGGCTAACTTTTTTTATACATGACTATTAAATTAGAGGTGACTCATTCTATGAATCCATTAATATCCCTTGATAAGTTATCTATTGGTAAACACGGTAACCTTCGTCAGTTGTTAGCTGATGGTATTACACGAAGGCGACTCCTTGATCTTGGATTAGTACATGACACACCTGTTAAGGCGCTGTATAAAAGCCCTGCTGGTGATCCTATTGCTTATGAAATACGTGGTACCGTCATTGCTCTTCGCTCGGAAGAAGCATGCCAAATCATTATTGAATGTCCATTGGAAAAGGAGGAAACGATTTAATGGGACTTACACATCATTCCACAGGTCTTCAAACCTTAAAGGAACGCTTTAATGTAGATCTTCACTCCCCTGATGATGTGGTGATTGCTCTAGCAGGCAATCCCAATACAGGAAAAAGCACTGTTTTTAATGCTTTAACTGGTCTTAAGCAACATACTGGAAATTGGCCAGGCAAAACAGTGGTTAATGCTCGAGGAGCATTCTCACATAAGGATAAAAAATTTGTTCTCATTGACCTACCAGGCACATATTCACTATTATCAAACTCAGTTGAAGAAGAAGTAGCCCGTGATTTTATATGTTTTGGTAAGCCTCATGCCGTTGTGGTGGTGCTGGATAGTACTTGTCTTGAAAGAAACCTTAACCTTGTTTATCAGATTCTAGAAATTACAAACCAAGTGGTTCTATGTGTAAACTTAATCGATGAAGCGACCAAAAAAGGCATAACTGTTGATTACAATCGGTTAGAAGAAGATCTTGGTATTCCTGTTATTGCTACAAATGCTAGGGATGGTGACGGTCTTGATCGTCTAAAAGATACCTTACATACTATGAGTGAAAATCCTATTGCTCATAAACCCATTACAATAGAATACCCTGACGTCATAATGACAGCCATAGATGAACTGGCTCCTTCTGTTGCAGAAATTTTAGGTGACAGTGGTCTTGACCCAAGATGGACGGCTCTTAGACTTCTCGATGGCGATACATCGATTATTCAAACCATACAAGAATATTTGGATATCACTTTATCCGATTATGACGTTTTAATGGAAAAGATTCATACCATGAAGGAAGACCTTATCTTCAAACATCGACTAGATATTAATAACTTACGTGAACAGATTGTTAATAGCATTGTAAAAAAAGCGGAAACCACTGCAAAGACCGTCATTTCTACAGAAAAAAATAAGCGACGGGATTTTGACCGTAAAATTGATAAGGTTATCACCTCAAAACTATTAGGTGTGCCTATTATGTTGCTTTTACTCGGTATAATCTTCTGGATAACCATTATAGGTGCTAACTATCCTTCTGGTCTACTTTCTAAACTATTTTTTAATTTAGAAGATCGCATAACTGCCTTTTTTAATTGGATTGGCTCTCCTGCTTGGTTACACGGTATTCTTGTCCTTGGATTGTATCGAACACTGGCTTGGGTTATTTCTGTCATGCTTCCACCTATGGCTATCTTCTTCCCTCTCTTTACGCTGTTAGAAGACCTAGGCTATCTACCTCGAATAGCTTTTAACTTGGACTATTTCTTTAAGAAATGCTGTGCTCATGGCAAGCAAGCACTTACCATGTGCATGGTTAACCCAATACTGCAATATGTAAAACCTATCATGATTCTTATATGCGTCCCATTCACAAAATAAAAAGTCCCTATACTACAGGACTTTTTGTTTTGTGTTTAAATATACCATACCTTTTAACATACTATATAGTTGAGTCAATTGATTGTATGATAAACCCAATTGCTCTGCAATTTGTTCCATTAACAGTTGTTCTTTTTTACTTTTTATGATGTCTAAATATACGTGTATATGCTGAGGCTCTCTCTTAATGTCCTCAATAATTTCATGTAATTCTTGTTTCATCTCATTCAAAGTCCTCATATATAGCCTCCTAATACTGTCAGTATGCATAGTCCCTCAACTATGCAATGTTGTAGGAGGTATATAGTTGTTGCATGTACGATGTAACCCCTATATCCCTCTATAGTGTACATCAATACGTTTATGCCCTTTATGCTTATGATTCTAGTAACCATGCAATACCTCCCTTAAACTTTATAAGGGTACAGGTCTCGCAACTCCTAGTCCGTAGATATAGGTCGTGATACAAGCTCACTTTTCCCGATTGTTGTTTGTGGGTAGGTTTATATGGTTATGGAATCCAACGTAGGTTATATTAAGCCAAATCGAGGGAGATGGTTTATTCCTGCATCGGATTCCTGTTATAGTTGCAACTATAGGTATATTATACCATATCTTAATATTTGCCGTGTAAAGACTTTCAGCAATATATCGTTGATTGTCTATACAATTTCCCTATTTGACATACAGATCGTAAAGGCTTACATCTAAAGCTTCTGATATTCTAACCATCTTATCAAATGCTGGCATAACTCTTCTATTCTCTATCGCAGATAGAGTTGTTTGTTTTATATCTGTCATCTTAGTGAGTTGTTGTTGTGTGATTCCTTTAGCTGTTCTGATTTCCAAAATTTTGAATACCATGGTGTCACCACGCAGTTTCCCTTTATTATACTGCTAATGGTAAATAATAGAATATACTTATTGTGCTTTTTGATAGTCGTTTTGTATTAACTCATTTGCGATAGTTCCCCTTAGGCTATCGCATTTTTATATGTACTAAACCTACCTTTAGGTAGTAAAAATAAAATCATAACCTTTAGGTAGTAAAAATAAAATCATTTGACATGCTGCAGTATTAGCAGTATCATGGAATGGTTGAATCCCTCAACGCATTACGATACAGCCCACCGTTCCCTCGGTGGGCTTTTTAGATTTTCATCATTAATTTCCATTTACACGAATGTACGTTCGTGTTATTATGAAATTAGGGTGATGACAATATGAAGGCTTATAATAAAAGAATAGAATGTATTGCTTCATGGGATACTAGGGGATCTGTTACCCCTATTAGGTTTAAATTCCACGATAAGGTCTATGGACATATTGAGATTTGCTATAAGAATATCAATAAACATGCAGGAAATCCAATGCATTGTTTTTCTTGTGTGGCAACTAGTAAAGGAAAGAAATTTCCTTGTGAACTCAGATATGAAGTTAATACTTGTTTTTGGTATTTGTACAAAATTTAAGAGTTGCCTGAATAAAAGACAACTCTTTTCATGTATTTAATATTTATCAACTAACTCTCCATTAGGATTATATAGTTCTCCGGGGTCAGATTTACTATTGTTCCATACTCCTCTACCATCTTCCCAAATAAAATCACCAGTACTTTTTGCATCATAGCCAGCAATTTTTACGCTTTCTCCTGCTTTTAATACATAACTGGGAAATATAAATGTTTGATTACCTGTTACAGATACTATTTTCCAATCCTTTAAATCTACATCTTGATTACTATTATTTTTTATCAATACATACTCTGCTTTTTTATCTATTTCTGTAATGCTTATCTGCTTATCTGTTGAAACTGTTGAATTGTTTGGATCACTGGATGAATCTGCTTCTTCTAGTTTACTATTTGCTTCATCAGGATTTACATTATCAAACTCATCATTGATAACGTTTCCTTTAAGAGTATAAGTAAAACTATAATGGTTAGGGATTTGTGTAGTGGTGTTTGGATATGTTATAACAGCTTCAAAATCCTTACAACCATCTGCATCCCTTATTATTTTCTCCATGTACGCTTGATCACCATGTCGGTTTAGCGTGCTGTTCTGTGGTGTGATATTGTACGCATTAGAAACTCCACCTAGACTGTCAGCAATGACATGTCCTTCATCAAGTGTTTTACTTTCTGTCCCTGGTACTTTAGCCTCGTCTGAATAATATCTACCTTTAGAAGTCACTGGTTCAGTACTGTCATCTTGAAGAATAATTTCAGCAGCAATAACCTTAACTAACTGACCATACTCATTTGTCAATGCAAAGTATTCTCTATCGCCAAAACCTATATCTACAACAACATTAGGTTCTCTATGACCCGACAAATCGCCTCCATCAACTTCTATAACTTGATATCCTTCAAACATGTCATCATTAGATGATTCTAATGTATTATCAACTTTATTTTCAACATCATCATTTTTTATGTTATCCTTATTATTAATTTTTTTACTACTATTTGAACTATCATTTTGGGTACATCCAAAAGTACCTATACTAATAAAAATAACAATTACTAGGATTTTTAATGCAACCTTAACTTTTTTCATATACTTCTTCTCCTTTGATTTTTAGTTATCCCACGATATATAATAATATAGTATTAACAAATAATTTGCAATAAAAGACCTGTTTCAATACGAAACAGGATTCTTGTTATATCTAATCAGTACTTTAATCTATGATTGGATTATTAAATAAATCTACTATCTTTATTACTTCCATCTCTCCAATTTTTTTCACTCCACATACGAAATATCCCTTAACTCCTATTTTAATACGCTTTCTATGTAACTCTCTCATCTGTGGCATTACTACCCACATTCTAGCAAATCCAGAATGATTAACTTCTTTACTTGTATCTAACCATACATTACCCTCAAAATCTAAAAATTCTGGGTGTATCATGTAAATATCACTTTCTTTATAATCGGCATATTTAAAGTCACATCTAATACCTTGAAAGAATCGTTGTGTATTACCCTCTTCTTTAGAAAATATTCTATATTTAACCTCAAAATCATGCTTATGTCCAAAAACATCACTATACTTTTTCCACATTAGTTATCCCTCATTTTCAATCCACTTCTATTATCTTAGTACACTAACTTCCTACATACTTGCATTTAGTATATCTTAAACCAACACCAGATAATATCAGTTTGTCGTTATCTTACTATGAAATAAATTCAATCAATGTTCGTGTATTGATTAGATAATTAGCCTCTTCTGTTGGATCTATACTATCTAACTCCAAGTACTTAAACCTATGGTCTTTATGTTGGACCATTGCATGTTGCTTATCATACTCGTAATTTTCCAACCCTAATACCTTGATAAATCCCTTAAATTCAGAAAGGGGAAACTCTTTACCTTTAGGAATTAATATGGATATTTTGGGTATTACTGCTCTAGCTAATTCCTTTGTTTCCTCTTCAAACACTAAAGACTGAATATCAGTATCGAACGTTATTATAGGTCCTTTGTCCTTCCAGTCTTTATATATTGTCTTTAATCCACTTAAATAATGATCCTGTCCTTTTCCATCTACATTAACTTTAACAATCATATATAGTGTATCAAATAAATCCTCTCTGCCCTTTATATAGTTATTAAATCTACTGATAAATTCACTTGCTGTAATCATCTAGCTCAACTCCTAGTTTATAATATAAAAACATAATTCTATTTCATATATTCGTTCAATGCATAATATAACTCATATGTTGCCGAGCTTGATATTGTATCTAATCTTTCAATTACTTGCTTTTTCTCTGTCTCATTTAGTTTTGCCATATCTAAAGCAGCATCTTTCAATCGCTTGGCTATCCATAAGATCTCTCTATCCATAATCTACCCCCTAAATTCTAGTACTATAATGATATCAAAATACTTGATTTTACGCAAGTAAAGAGCCTACCACTATGATAGGCTCTTGATTATGTACTAATCGACGCTTTTGTTAATGAGAACTTGAGAGTGTTTTGTCACTTGAAATAGATTACCATACCTTTACCGATTGAGTTATGATATTAAACATTAATGGCATCTCATTACCCATGTCCTTGTACTCTTTGCATCTAACCATATAAACCCCTTTTGGATATCCATACACCACTAGCTGGTTATTTGTTGATGTTCCAACGTAGGTCCAACTATCATTATAATATATTTCAGCTTGAAAATAAATTGTACGATAATTTATGGGAAGTGTATATTTATTAAGTGTTAAATAACCTATGTCTGAAGAAGTAGTTGATGAAACTGATTCATTATTATTTGCAAAAGTAGTTGAAGTACATAAACAACTTAGCACAAAAATAACAGCAAGTAAACTAGTTATTGATTTTTTCATATTGTTTCTCCTTTTCTTTTTATTAAATTATACTATATCACTTTAGCACTGTAATTCATGTCAATATTTGTAACTAAAATTCGCAAAAAAAGACAAGCTATCTGTAGTAGGTAGCTTGTCATACTAATCGGTGCTTTAGTCTATTATATATAGCGTCTAACTTTATTCATATAGTCTTTATACTCTTCCATGAATTCTTTTTTACACCATCTTTCTTCAGATAAAATAAGATAATGTACTGTAATTTGAAATACAATAAGTATAAACAATAATGGCCATGAATCAGTTAACATACTACAACCTAAAAAATACAAAAAGAAAGCTACATACATAGGATTACGAGAAATTTTGTATAATCCGTTTACATTTAATCCATTTTGATTTGGTTTAGCGAATTGTACAATTGATATAATATATAAAATCATTCCTACAATATATATTCCTAACCCTATGTAATTTAAAATGTCATCTAGATTTGTTTTTATAAAAATTAAAATTACTATAAGAGACAACGTCGTTATTTGATAAACCCAATAAGCTACCTTTTCTTTGCCTTCTGTTGGTGGAAAAAATGCAATACGCCTGACTACCCCTTTATTTAGAATACTTGGTAGCCCATATCGTATAAATATTATAGGTAGTACTAATATAAATCCATTCAACTTAAATCTCCTCTCTTGCATTTAATGTTTAACAAACAAAATAATACTTTTTTTCTGGTTGTATCCTAAAGAGCTCTTTCTTATTTTGCTAAGTTAAAATCAACTATAATCAAATAAACTAATCATTTATAATTATTTTATTTGCAAATATACTTATTAACCCCCCCAGCATAATATACCCAAAAACCACTTCAATTGTTACCAATATTTCACCACCTAATCCATTAGGAACTATATCACCAAATCCTAATGTAGTAAATGTTACGATACTATAATAGTAATATGTAAATGGTGTTAAATTTCTTTCAGAAGTTATTTTAAGAGCTTCTGGAATATTGCTATATAATAGTCCAAATAGTAACGAAATTACTATAGATGTAAATGCCCATCTGAAAAAACTATTTCCGCAATCACTAATAACTAGCCATATACAGTATTTAAATTTATTCCATCCATTCTTACTTTTGTAGTTTTTAAGAAAGACTTTTCTTTTTATATACCTTATAAATAAAGGGTTTACGCCGCTATTCAATTTATTTACATCAAAAGTGTTAAAGTTTACTTTATTATTAAACTTTATATAGTTCAAACTACTATTTATTAAATTTAGTTCTGTAATCCAAGTGTTTCGTAGATTAGAGTAATCCAATTTACAGTTCGAAAAGTTTGCTAATGTCAAATTTGTATCCTGAAAATTACAGTGCATTATAAAACAGTAGCTAAAATCGCTATATAATATATGTGAGTTTGCAAAATTAGATGTAGAAAATGAAGAAAATGAAAAATTTGAATACGTTAAATCACAATTTGCAAAATCAAAAGGAAAAACTTCATTGTTTTTTATATTATTAAACTTAAAAAATTTAATCCCTCTTAAGTCATAAAGATTTACTATTTTATTATTTGTATGATGTTCAATTGTTCCAATAAATTCTGAATAAGATTCACTGCTTCCATGTTCTAAATTAATTTCAATTATTTTTTTAATTATTTCTTTTCCTTCTTCAGTACTCCATCTACTTATCAAATCTTGTTTTTCAATAGATGTAATAAACTCTTTTTCGTCTTTACTCATGTACTTCCAATTTTTCTTTATAAACATTTTGCCTCCTTAATAAAAAGTATTTGTATTTAATAAATCACAACATTGAATTCCTTAGTAAACTCTTAGTATTAATATATTATTTTATAATTTAAGAACTTACCTCCAATTAGGAAGTAGATCTTTATTTATGAAGTAAGTTGACATTTCGTTTATATAAACTTGCCCCTACCTATCATCTAGATAGATCAAGGGGCTTCCTAAACGTTTTCATCTTTAACTTTTCTCAAATAATGAGTATATAAACGTTTCCCTCAACGAGGGTAACTAAACCCACAAAAATATTATATTATAATTCGTTTTAATTGTCAATTTTTGATATTATAATGATTGCTTATGTTATTTATGTTATTATATAAACAGGAGGTGAGTAAAATAGAAGATATGAATTGTAATGTACGTATATACACTGACGAGGAAAGGCAAAAACAATTAGGACGTAATCTTGAGTTGAATCCATCTCAGATGATTGCTTTAAAAATGTCTAAGACAATCTACATAATCAATAGATATTATATCATAAAGCAAGTGGCATACAATTTTGAGTATGACTGCTTTGAGATATTTGTTGAAGAGTAACCAAAAAGAGTACTGGTTATAGCCAGTACTCTTTTTAACCTGCAGCATTTAATCTATTAATGTCTATATCTAAAAACATTAATAATATAAACTTATTGACTTTACTCAGGCACTGGCCATAAGCCTATATTTTAATATGTACTAACCAACTCTTTTGTATATAAAAAAAGACCTACCCTCAATTAAGTGAAGTAGGCTTCTCTTATATCC
>JMSU01000219.1_pt1 | contig 20325 bp, 11 predicted proteins | sample 179011 | NCBI WGS metagenome assembly JMSU01 (sample SAMN02769580, study PRJNA246767) | bioreactor metagenome | isolation source: Culture-1 Bioreactor ArsB derived from microbial biomass from the upper 2 cm... | place: Germany: Bremen | collected day 87 after inoculation
CATCAACGCAGGATTATAATACCTAGCTCTTAGATAATAAGTACTCGTCTCTGAATCATAATACTGACCGAAATACTTCAGGGCATTATTAACGCCGTTACCAAAAGCAAAGTCTTCGCCATATGCATTATATTCATAACGATTCTCTACATTACCAGATACGTCAGTAATAGCAATTACGTCGCCATGTGCATTGAAGAAATAATAATGCTTATTTCCACTACTATCTTTTTGGTTGATTAGGTTAGTACCATATAGATATGTAGCAATGACACTTTCATCGTTGTTTAATTCAGCAACCATGTTACTACCGTCCCAGATGTACTTAGTAACTGTATCGTTTACAGTCTTTTTGATTCTTAATCCATCTTGGTCGTATTGATAAGTAGCTGTCTTGCCTCCATTATACACGCTTATGAGTTGATTAAGCAAGTTGTATTCGTTAAATTCCGCCATGCTTTCAACTTCTGCATTCATTCCTGATAATATAACTTTTGCAGTTGGGTTATCCCCTTCTTGAACTGCTGCATATGACTCAGTAACTACTGTCATTTGATTACCATTAGGGTCATATGTGAATCGTTTGACAATTGTCTTGTCCGTTTCTTCGGTTGTCTCTGTTAACACACGACAATTTTTGTCATAGGTATAAGTTGTTGTTATACCATTTTCAACCTTTGTTTTGATGTTACCATAGTCATCATGGGTATAATTGATTGAGTAGTTAGCTAAGATACTAGCATCACCTGTATCATTATCACCCACTGTAGGTACGGTACCATTATTTACTTTACTCTCTTGAATAAGGCGGTTTAAGTCATCATAATTATAGGATAGTGTTACATTTCTATAACTATTGTCTTCCTTAATCATGTTACCATCTAACTGATAGGAATAAGTAAAGGTTGGTAGTGCTGCTTCTGGTTGAGTGTTTACACCGTTAACATTCACGATACTCTTTACACGGTTTGCTAGGTTGTATGTATAATCAGCACCCAACGCTTTCTGAGCATAGCGTACAGATTCCCTATTACCATTAATATCATAGGTATATTTAGCTTCAACAGAACCATCTTGTAATACCTCATCTAGTCGATGGAATTTATCATATGTGTAATCCACATCTAGAATCTTGCTACTATTAACAAGTAGGTCAAATGATTGACGTTTACCATAGATATCATGGGTATACGATTTATTGTAGTTACCATTTACTATGTTCGTTATACGTCCTAATTCGTCATATTGGTAACTTGTTGTACCTGAATCTGTTATGACATAATCAAGTAAACCATTAATAAGGTATCTATTCGTTCTATCGTAAGTCTTATTATTTCCACTACCATTTTCTGTAAGTACTCGATTTAGACCATCATATGTATAGGTAAAGTTTGTTCCATTACGATCTATACGATTAATGATGTTACCATTATCGTCATATTGGTAGGTTTCTTCTTGACCCATTGGATCCATGAAGTTCTTGAGATTACCTAAGTGGTCGTATGTATATTTTGTAACAGAGTAATCTGTATCTGTACCTGTTACGTTATCTAAACCATTAATGGTTAATAGACTAGATAGCCCCGTATACATTCTTACTTTATTACCTACTGCATCGTAGTAATATTGAGCAAACATAGCTGGCTCTGCACCAATTGTCTGCTTTACATATTCTAAACGATTCATGGTATTATAAGTAAAATTCTTTTTAAGCCATACAGTAGCCTCACCTGGTTCATTGGCATTTCTTCTTTGCTCAATGAGGTTACTATTCTTATCATATACATGAACATTTTCTTGATAAGATACTGTACCATCCTTAAGTTCAAATGGAGTACGTTCTTTCATCACACGTCCAAGTTCATCATATGTATAAGTCATACCATAATCAATCGTATCTTTATTTGCTTTATAATCTTTTACTTTTGATGGCTGACCTTGTGTATTGTACTCAAATGTTTTAAACTCACCATCTACATTGGTCTCTTTGACCACTCTACCTGCATAATCGTACTCTTTCGTCCAAGTAGGGCTAAAGGTAGTAGGAATACCTCTTAATGGTTTATAATACGCTATAGCATTACCTAGATAATCAAATGTATATTGATCAAAATAATCATAGGCATCATATCTAAAGCCTGTGCGTTCTGTTTGACCAACTTGATTGATATAGGTATATGTTAACTGGTTCTTATCAGGTGTATCACCAATAAGGGTACTTTCAATCTTAGTATACAAGTTATCTGCGTAATCTTTGTATACATAATCAATGTTTCGCTTCTGATGTTGAATGATTGTTCCACTTGCATCAAATACTTTTTCTTCTTTAACGCTTCCATTTGGATGATATGTGTATTCTGTTCTATTGCCTTTGGCATCATAACTTTCTTTTAACCATCCATTGTCGTCATAAGTATTACGACTCACTTCATTACTTGTCTTTTCATCAATAACTTTAGATACTCTTTGTGCGCTATCATAATATATACTAAACTTATCACTGACTTGATTGGTTTGAGTCACCTTGAATCCATTAGATAGTATATTGTAATCTACTAATACGTTAGTATTATCTGGGTATGTCGTCTTAGTATTACGTCCTAGAATATCTACTTCATAGGATGTTCGATTACCATTACCATCTATAGAAGCGATTATATTCCATATAATTTGTCACATTACCAATAAGATTACCATCCACATCGTGTACATTTTTGGTTGTAACACTTGTCAAATAGGCATTTCTTCCAGTAGCACTATAGTCATAAGCATGCTCTACATAATTAGTAAAACCATCTTGATATACCTTGCCATTGATAACATTACCATAGCTATCATATACATAGCTTGACTTCTCTTTTAATGTACCATTTGCATAGATTTCTCTTCTTTCTATGGATTTACCATCAGAGGTTAAGACATTCTTCTCTTCTATTGTTGTACTTGCATCTTGCTTATATGTCTTACTCACTAAGTTGCCGTAGCGATTATCGTATGAATATGTTGTTTTATATTCATCACTCTGCGGTACATAGCTCCCATCTACAGGTGTCAATGGACTCCAACTAGCTGTTAAACGACCATATTCATCTATCTGAGAGTGTGTAATTGTCTGAATATAATCATCTGAGGTACCTGCTTCGTATACTTTACTAATCACTTGTTTGGGACGGTTATTTGCATCATACTTTCGTTCTTCAACAGTCTTCGTCTCACTTGTGTTACGTATAATCTCTTGTACACTTAATGATTCATCAGCAATGTACTCGGTGGTACCTAAATTATCCGTTACTGAAACACGAATCTTGAAGTCACTTGGAAAAGAATTGCTAAATGTCTGCAAATTAAAACCATATAATGGGTAACCATCATACTCATTACTTTGATCAAACGAGTAGTTATACTGTTTATTGTTCTCTGTACGTGTACTGCCATCTCCTAGGATCACTTCATCATAACGACGATTTATTTTATAAAACTCTAAGGCACCGATGCCACCAAGATTCCTGACGCTCTTAATATACTCATATTTAGCCTTACTTCCACCTGGATAATCTACTTGGCTAAGCAGTGCATTCATGTAGATATAGGGCTCGCTATCAACTGATTTTGTTGTAAACGATTTACGGCCATTAACAAAGTTATAGGTATAGTTTGTCGTATTGCCATCAATATCTACAACAGATGATAATACTTTATCTTTATAGTCAATTAGTCCTGCTAAACCATCTTCTGGTCGCATACTTGTAAGGTCAGTTACCTTTGTGAAATTATAACGTACTTGTTGCGTCTTACCACCATCCATTACACTTACTGTTACATTATCTGTGTTATATTGGAAATTAACATTTCTTCCTAGAGTATCAATAACTTTCTTAACTCGTATTCTCTCACGGTCAAGGCTAAGTCCATTACCATCTTCCCTTGGAAGTGTTACAATGTCATATTCATAACGAATGGTATTACCATAGCGGTCAACTTGTCCTAGCAGCATCCCCTCTACTGAGAAGTACCACTTTGTACCATTTTGAAATTCTATCATGATAAATGCATAGTGACTGCCACTTACAAACTCTGTATTATCTGTAACCCAGTACACTTGTTTGTCTTTGTTTTTATCATTCATAAATTCCGATCCGGTACCGGAACTACGATCACCAAAATGAGTAACAATATCACTACCCGCTGAGCCATAGTTGATTTCCCATAAACCTCGGTCTAATGTAGCGTTATAACCTATATATCGCATATATGGAATATCAAATGACCAACCACTACCAATGTCATAATATACTTCATTAGGGTTATCTTCTATAATACTATCGTATGTAAGATCAAATAAACCTGATTCAGCTGAGTTATAATCTCTCACCAATTTGAAATCCATACCATTTCTACCTTTTAACACAAGATCCGCTTGATTAATCTTTAAATTACCAGTAAAAGGATGGATATACTCCATATCGGAGTTAATAAGGATAAATGGATTTTGTGTGTTATGTACAAATTGCTCAATATAACGATTAATGTTTTCTTCTGCTTTTGTAGTCATGCTGAATAATGACAGGGCACACAATAGTGTCATTAACAGTCTTGTTATTTTAATAGATTTTTTTAGTTTATTCATTACTGTCCTCCCTATTGTATATCTATCACTTCAAACTGGATAACTGATTCGCCTGATAGTAGTGATTTTAATTTAATGGTATTAATAGCTCCTGTAAAAGTTTGTAATGCAGGTACTGACTTATGCATAATGAATTCAATTCTTCCTTCTGTGATGGATGTAATCTCCACATCCGTTCCAGGAATTAAACCAATGACTAGCTCTTTTTCATATGTATAAGCGCATAAATCCAATACCTCAAAATCAGATGCATCATATAGTAATGCAAATTTTTTGTTATCAAAGCTAGTATAGTCATTTACATTCCATGTAGCGTAATAACTTCTACCCACTATACTATCAACGGATATAATATTGGCAGGAATAAATTCTAGAATGCCTGACCACTCACCATTGCCGTTTAGGTTAACCCCTCTTACTCTTACTTGATAAGAACTATCCATTTGTGGATTTGGTATAGCATATACATTACTAGCTACCTGTACCACGCCACCATTTATCTCTACATCATAGTTTGTTGCATCAACTAGAGCATCCCAATGAAGTGTTACAGTACTATCTTGAACATCAACTCTAAGCCCTTGAACAATAGCTGGAACTTCACCTATGGTATTAGCTGTTAAACTACTGGAATAAATCGTTTCGACAAGGTCTTTATTACGAGCCTTTGCTTTTATACTATAAGCTTGACCACTCTCTAAGCCCGTAAGATCAATTGTTTTTATCCCTGTAAAACGAATCCACTCCTCTGAGCTCACAAGTGTACCATTAGAGGCTACATACTTATCATCAACTTGAATCACATAATCGGTTTCTGTTCCATTAGTATCTGTTATATCAATATTCATAGCAGTACTTCTGATATTGGATACGGATACTGCTGGTACCATTGCTTTTGTTGTGACTTCATAGGACTTTTCTGTTACTTGGTCAGCTGTATCTTTAACTTTTAATCCAATAGTATATGTGGTTGATGGGATTAAAGTATTGAAAGTATTCGATGCTGAGCTAACGTAACTACCAAAAGTGCCATTAATACCATAGCAATAGGGTGTTGCTGGCATATTATAACCAGGGTCTGATGCTTGTACAGACATATCTATGGATGTTTCATGAGCTGTAAGCTGTACATTGCTTACGATAGGTGGATTACGATCAATATATATAGGTACAATTTTATCATCCGTATAAATGCCATCTGTAGAAACAAACTTAATAGTTGCTAAACCATCAGCCATCTGTGCCACGGGAATAAGGAATACAGGTGCCATTCCAGTCTTCGTTTCTTTCTTCACACCATTAACATAAAAATCTGTTGATAACTGGTCTGATGGTGCATCATCCGTAATGGCTATCTGTATCGCCCATGTTTCTCTGTCCCCAACTATCTTATAATAATCTTGTATATTACAGAAATAAATATCTGGTACTTGGTTAACCGTATAGCTTACCAATAATTGAGGATTATGACTTGTATCTGTATAGAATCCTGTAGTTTGACCAACTTCACCAGCAATTTCTATACCATAAAAATTACCATCTCTAATGGCATCATTCATCAAATTCTCAATACGATATATTTTAGTATCAGCAGGACTTGATGAATATCGTCTATCTTGATTGAGTGTTGTGGTCGATGCTTTGTTATACCATGTAGCTGAACTAAAATTTGAAGTCACTCGCTTAACGGTATAATAGGCCCCTACATCATATCCTAATCTGCCTTGTGGATAGATTGTAAGCTGAGCTGCATCAATTATTGAATTGGTTGGCATGGATGACAGATTAAAGTTCATGTATACTCTATGCTCTTGTCCATATCCATTAGGAAAGCCATACATATGAAATTCAATACTATATCCAAAGCCTTCATTTGACCCTTCAATAATCATTCTAATATTGCTCACTGATGGAAAAATGGTTGGGTCAATCGTTATAGGGTAAGTAGCATCTGCTAGAAAGTTAGGATCATCCATCACTAAAACAAACTTAATCCACTCTTCACCGTCTATGGTTACTGTCTGCATATCATAATGCATATCACGGGTTGTTAATTGATTAATACCACTATCTTCAGCATATGGTCGCTCCATCATCCATATAATTTCATTAGTCTCTTGGTCAATAAACTCAATGTCTAATGTATCATTAGCCCTAGGTGTAACACCGTCGAGTTTTAATAAAAATTCATAGTTTACTCAGATACGGGTTCATAAACATATATATTTTCTTTTAATCGAACAGGATTAATAAGGTATTCAATATCTACATTAGGAAATACATCATGGTACTTTATCTTATTCTCTCTTATGGTCTCACCAGTAGGGTTCGCTCCAATAATCTTGAACTCTAGTTGGCGCTGGACACCATTCATATTACTTTTCACATATTCCATTATCTAGTGAATCATAACTGTTAAAAAACGTCTTGAATGAATTTTCTCGGTTTGCGTATTCATATGTACTATCCGAATCATTCTTAATATTAACACTTATATCCTTGAATGTATCACCATCACGATAATGAATTGGGAGTGGACTAAAGAGTGATTGATTTGTTCCATCCTCTAGTTTATAGAATTTAGAATACTCATCACATAAGATTGGAATTTCTAGGCTTTCATCTGGTAATTCTATAACATCAACCAGAGATTCTGTTAAAGCCTCGTGATCTAATTCTGGCATTGCATTTGGTAATTTATTTTTTTTGTTTTGTTGAATCTTTAGGAATTTCTCATTATCCCCAGATGTCACCATATATGGCTTTAAACGGTCATTGGAGTAAAAGAATAAATTACCATTATTATTAATAATAGGGATCTCACCATTGATTTGTAAATCGGAATAGCCTTTTACGTCTTTTAGATAAGCATGTAATTCTTCTTTGGTTAATTGGTCAATTTCCTTGGTTAACTCTTTTGAACTTAAGCTTTTAAGATGAGTATTTAAATCTTTTTTGGGTTTCTTTTCTTTTTTCTTATGATCTTCTTTTGCTTCTACTTTTACCTCTTCTATATCTTCTACTGTAACATCCGATAAATCTTGTATATTATCACCAGATTCCTCTTTTGGCTCTAATTCCACTACGTCTTTCTCTTCTTCTACCTGGATTTCCTTTACTTCTGTTTCAATATTTGCCTCTTCTAGCGATTCACTTTGCGTGCTATCATTGATATCGCTAGAGTTCGCTTCATTAACATCAATTACCTTAATCTCGTCATCATTTGATATTTCATCAATTACTGAATCATCTGCAGCATAGCTAGCGTTACTTAATAATATCACTTGTAATATTACAGCCATCATTATGCTGACAATCTTTTGTGTTTTTACAATATTGCTTCCTCCCATTTTAAAATACCCCTTGTTATTACTTACCTTTGCTTCTCTCATCCTATAATTTCACCTACCTTTCAAAAGATGCCTACATATATATAAGGCGCAAATAACGCCAAAAGGTTACAAATTGTTGCAAAATATTTGATTTATGACATAACAGGGAGCATAATCTTAATTGCATAAATTCAGTAAAAAGAATAATTGGTTCAATGTGTATGATTATCATGGAGTGATTTATAAAGGGAATATACTACTATTAATGCACAAAAAAAAACCTATAGATCGTATCCTATGAGATTGCTTATAATTAAGTGAGAGATGCTTCCCTCTTCTATTTAAATAATATTGCTTTATCAAGCCACAAAACTGCACCATCACAAGATATATGGCCGTTGCCATAAGAAATATATCTCTTTTTACCTAAACCTTTTATGAACCTTGCCATTGTCTTTTACTGTAGTTGGCCTAGCTACTATGTCAAGTAATTCTGAAGCGAATGTTCCGTCATAAGGTTTAGCATATGTTATATATTTTTCTTGTAATACTTGCATAATTGTAATTTGCATATCTGTAAGTCGTATATGATCTGTTCGATATATAGCGCTACTCATGTAATATACCTCCCTATTGTTAATAGGTACTATATACGTGTAATTTAATTGCAACAAGTAAATACTTCACTATATTAATAATAAAATTAATTTCATTAAACTTATAGACTTTCATAACTATCCACTAGGATTATACATATTCTAACTAGATTAACTTTATCAAACCTATAATTTGTTTAAGTTTATTAAGTGCAAGCAAAAATCATCATAGCCACCCTCTAACATTAATAGGACCAAATTCAATCTTAAGAGAGAGATTTTTAAAAACCCCGCCCCTATTAGATTGTGACTATGCTTTGACAACCAAAAAGCGATCTAATGGAAATTCCCACCAGATCGCTTTTCTTATTAAGTCAGAATGAAATCCTGACAAATTATAATCTATTAAGGTGTTACTGTAATAGCATTATCTGCATCTAAACCACCAACGCTTACATTACCAGCTGCATCTGTTAATAAAGCATTTACAGTATCTAATGTAATAGTACCAGTTCCCTGGTTAACTGCAGCCTTATCTGTAGCATCTAAAGTAATTGTTAATGTAGTAGCATTTGTTACAACACCAGTTGAGTTTATTAATGCATATACTGCATTACCACCATTTAATGCACCATCGGTATCTTTAAATGTAATCTTTGATACATCAACTGAATCACCTGTTGCACCAGCACCTACAACAGTAAGAACTAATACACCTGTAGTTTGGTTATAAGTTCCACTTGTTACAGAAGTGATAACTGGAACTGTATCATCAACAACTACACTAGCAGTTGAAGCTGGTGAAACATTTCCAGCAGCATCTACAATGAATAATTTGTAAGTTCCATCAGTAGTTGGAGACGTTATATTCTCTTTAGCTGCTGTATCTTCTTTAGTCATAGTCGCAAGATTTACTTCAAAAGTTGTTGTTCCTGCTACTGCGAGCCAGCTAGTTTGACCAGCTATAACTGCTGGTATAACCACGTTATCGTCACCAGTAGTTACAGTTTGACCAACTATTAACGCTGGAGCTGCTAATGCACTAGCATTACCACCAAAGTTCATTGAATTTGTTGTTCCGTTAGCTGGTACATAAGCTTTAGCAGCTACAACACCATCTACACCGAATACATTTGCTTTTAATCCAATTTGGTAATTTGCACCTGATAAGAAATTACCACCATTAACTGTAATGTAAACAACTTTGTTTGCATCATCGCCTGTAACAGGAGTTAAAGTCACATTAGTGATTGCAATTCCTGTATCTTGGTTATAGATTTCAAAATCAGAACCATTCAATGGGTTTCTAGCATTGTCGGTATAGGCTCTTTCTGACAAAGTAACTTTGATTACATTGTTAGCTTGAACTTCAACCATCGATACAGAAGGACCATTGTTTGTCGCCGCATTCTTAGCGAATGACTCATATCTAGTCGTATCTGTGAACACAGTTACATTACCAACATTTGATGTAACAGCAGCATCATCTGCCTTTAGGAAGTAGATACTATTAGTATTTCCTGTTAATTTAGCGCCACCGTTGAAGTATAATTTTATTTTTCTAGCTTCTGTTTTCTCAACATATGTGATTGCTGGAACATCTGCTAAAGCAGTACCACTTGCATCTTTTACAATATGGAATGATCCAACTAATGGATTTATAATATCCATATTAAATTCAACTTCTAAAGTATTATCATTTAACATAGCTACTGAAGCTATATCTAGCTTTTCGCTACCAACAGCTACTAATGAACCAGATACCATCGAGAATCTAGCTTCGTTTGTAGTTGTAGTATTATATCCTTTTAATTGAAGTTGATCAGCTGTAATAAAGTTTGTACCTGCTGTTCCAGCAACGCCTGCAGTAGCTGCAGTTAATTTTACGTAGAAAACAGCATTTGATGGTAATTCTTTATTAGTATGATATGTTATTGTTTTCTTATCTGTTGAAAGTGTAGCAGCATCTGTTACTACGTTAACAGTATCAACTACTAATGGTGTTGAGTAATCACTATTAGTATATACTGCTAATCCAGCATTATAATTTCCTTCGATTGCTTGCTCAAATGTAACTGTAAAGTATTCTTTATTAAGAACCTCAGTTGAAGCAATACCATAAGTAGCTACTGTATCACTTGAACCAACAAATGTAGTTTCTTTTGCTGTTGTAGTTAAAGTTAATGGCTGTCTAGTTAAGTATCCATGTACATTATCTAATGAGCTAACTGTAAGCTTATATACTTTACTTGAGGTTAAATTCGCACCAGTTAAAGTAAGGATGAATGAATCAGTCGCATCATTATTAGTATTTCCAAGTGAATCTACTTTCACTGTACCTAATCCACCAATAGCAGTACCATCAAATTCAGTTAATGTAAATTGAACTTCATTATCAGTAGCAACTACAGTTGTACCAATTAATTTTTGATTAAATACTACTTTAATCTTATCTCTTGAAACTGCTGTTGCACTTACTAATCTAACATCACTTACAACATCACCTTTACCAGTAAAAGTAAGTTTTGTATTTTCTTTAATAGCGTTACCAGCTTTATCTTGAACATTATTTATTGTAATTGTATAAGACTTTCCAGCTGTTTGACTTTGAACTGTTAATGTTGCAATTTTACCTGTTGTATCCAAACTTACTTCTGATGGATATCCTAAATCACTAATAGAATAGTTAGCAACATCAATTGAAGTTGCAGTATCAACTTTTTCACCAAAAGTTACAGCAATTGTATTCTTATCAGCTGCTTTTGCTGAGTTAGATGTTGAGAAAGAAGTATCTTTGTCTTTTCCAGCAAATGTTAACTTTTTAGATTCTTTTAATCCTTGACCTAATACGTCTTGTACTCCAGTTCCAACAGTAACAACGTAAGCTTTACCTGACTTTGTTTCAGTTGTTGTTAAGATAACTTTCTTCTTGTTTAATTTATCAGATGAAGTATCTTCTTCGTATTCAGCAGCAAGAACTTGAATATCATTATTCATAGTATAATTAGCAATATCAAGAGCAGTATCATTTGTTTCTGATTCAAATGTTACAACTACTTTAGTTGCATCTGTAGCAACAGCACCAATTGCTTTTTGGTTATCAGGCTTTTTCTTACCAGCGAATACAGTCTTCTCAGCTTCTTTCATAACGTTAGTTCCGTCAGAAACATTATCGACTTTAAGCGTATAAGCAGTACCTGATTTTTGGAATGCAGTTGTTAATCTAACAGTTGTATTTCCATTAATAACGTTCTCCTCAATTTTAGCTTCAGTAATAGCTAATTCAGGAGTGATTGAATAATTAGAAATATCAGTTGCAGTTGCTTCATCTAATTTAACATCTTCAGTGAATGTAACTAATACTTGGTAACCATTCTCTGAAACAGCACCTGCTAATTTAGGAGCTTTTGTATCTTTATCTTTACCAGCAAAAGTAGCTTTTGAAGAATCTACATCTGCAACAAGACCTTCATAAGATTCAACATTACTAGTTTTAATGGTATAAGCTTTACCAGCTTTTAATCCAGATACACCTAATGTAAGAATAGTATTACCAACATTTTCAGCTTTCTTCATAGCACCCATATCAAGTTCAGCACTTAATACAGTAGCATCATTGTTTAATGAGAAGTTTTCAGCTACTAACGTATCTTTGTTAATGTTTCTTGTACTGAATGTTACAGTAACAACTTCACCTGTAACACAAGTAGCTTCTTTAATGGCAGGCTTAGTCTTATCATCTTTGATTGTTGGAACAACAGTCTTAGATACTTCACCACTAGTTACAGTGTATTTGCTACCAACTGTTAATTCAGCAACTGTTAATACAGCAACTTTTCCAGCATCTGCAGATTTAACAGCAGATACAGCGAATTCTTTGTCGCCAGCTACTACTGCGAAATCATCAGCACTTACTTCAACAGCTTCATCAAATGAAACCATAACTGTAGTTGCGTCGATAGCTTTTGCAGCTGTCATTTTAGCAGTAACAGGAGCTACATAATCAACTAATTCAGCATCTGAAGCATTAATTACACCAGCTTCAACTAATTCATTGATAAGCTTAACACCATTACTTGTTTCAGCTTTTAAAGTTTCAACTGTAACAACTGCGATATCGTTGTTTTTGAAATCTTCAACTTCTGCTGCAGCTACTAAACCTTTTGTTGCAGCGAATTCAAGTACTTCAGCCCATTCGAAATCAACTTTGTACTCATAGCCAATAGCTTCAAGCATTACTTTGTAGTAAGCTTGTGCAGTAATAGCACCGTTAGGCATGAATCCTTTACCAGTTCCAACCCATCCTAATTCTGGATTAGCTTTTAAGTAAGCAAGTACTGATCTACCAGCTACCCATTGTAAATCTTCAGCATCTTCAAAAGTCTCAGTACCTTCGAATGCTAAAGCTTCGTCTTCTAGTCCTTGTAATCTTAAGAACATAAGAGCAGCTTGGAATCTAGTTGTTGATTTTGCAAGATACTCATCAGTTACACCATTGCCTTCGCCTTGTAACATACCTAAGGCTTCGCAAATTTCTGCATCAGTTTTCTCTTCAGCAGCAAATGATACTGTAAATGTAGATACGATCATTGCTAATGAGAGGACTAATGCTAAAACTTTCTTTAAGTTCTTCATTAATATTTCTCCTCCTTTTATATTGCTTCTTTAATTAATTGGAAAGGTTTGGATACCTTTCAAGCACATGGTAAATTATAGCACTACATTATTTTCCAGTCAATATGAATCAATTATATGTAACAAATCTGTAACAGAGTTATTACTGACAAAAAGGCAAAGTTGCTGGAGAATAATGCTATTGCTAATCTATTATATACATTTTTATCCACGAATACAAGCTTTTTCCTCTAATGTAATAATAACGTAATAATATGTTATTATTTTCCATTATATTATTAAGAAAAACCCTTCTTATAAAGCTTAGAATGGGTTTTCTTAATTGTTTTTCTATTTAATTATTGTGCTGTTTCTTCTCTTACCTTAACAACCTTAAGCACTTCTTCATTCATCACTATCGGATATTCTTGTCGCCACGTTTCAAGTTGTTGTTCAAAGGCTTCATTCTTAAGCTGGTTGGTTGCTTCTTCTACAATCATCTTCTCACGATTCTTAACCGCCTCTATTTCTTTATCATATGGTTGTATTAGTTTTTCTAACTTAATAATATGGTATCCAAAACTTGTAACAACAAGGTCACTAATCTGACCTGGTTTTAGACTGAATGCCGCTTCTTCAAAAGGTTTCACCATCTTGCCTCGTGTGAAAGTATATTCTCCACCGTTGTCTTTGGAACCTGGGTCTTCTGAATATTCTTTTACAAGGGCTTCAAAGTCTTCTCCTGCTTTTGCTTTTGCAAGGACTTCTTCAGCTAACGCTGAAACTTCTGCTATCTTTTCATCCGATAGTGGTTGACCAGTTTCATCTACTGTAGAGAATAGGATATGTCTTGCTCTTACTTGTTCTGCATAGTAAGAATATCCGTTTTTCTGTATATCCATGTATTCTGTATTTTGCTCTAACTTAGCTTGCAGAGCATTTTCGTCTATAGGAATATTATCATAAACCGATTGGCTAATCATCTGTTTTACCAATTGTGCTTTCATAACGTCAAGTGTTATACCATCTTTTGCTGCTGTTGGATAGCTTTCTAGTGCTTGTGCTACTATATCATCAATTTCCTTTAGTTGTTCTTCTGATAAAGTAACGCCATCCTTCTTGGCTACATGATAAAGTATATTCATGATTTCCATGGTATTCACTGCATTTTCTTTTGCATACTCTTCTACCATTTTTCCATCTTCTGTTTTTTGTTCCCATACGGATGGTCCGTACATACTTTCAAATTGACTAGCGATTTGATTAAGGTAGATTTTTAATTCTCTAACTAGAATTTCTTCATTACCTATGGTTGCTACGACTTCATTAGCTACATTTGAATAACCTGGGTCATTTAACTTAATGGTTTTTGTTGCGCCATCCCATACGACATCTTTTCCTAATATCTCAGATACTTTTCTAATAGGTACATAGGTAGTATCTTCATATACAAGACTGTTAGGTACTTCTTTTCCATTGGCTAGTGTATAATTCTCACCAGACTTAGCTACTTGTTCGCCGTTTAATTGAATGTTAACCGTATTAAATAGTACTTCAATAGTCTTAGCAATATCATCTGCACTGATTAATGTACTGGATAATAGTAAACAAGCTACTAAAAAGCCTGCACCAAATCCTTTGAATTTTTTCATATGTTCTTCTCCTCCATTTTTCATATATTGTGCCATGACTTTGTTTGCTTCCAAAGACAAAGTCACAACAAAGGCGGAAAATTTATTTCCACTCTTAGGTTACTCCTATTTTAGACGTATTCCATATTATTGTCAATATTATTCGACAATAATGACAATATTAAGATAACCACTAAACTTTTAGTCGTTCAGTGGTTATCTTATAGCCTAATATCTTAACCTATGCCTTAATAAATCTCTCAAACCCTGCAATACCTGCTTCATCCATTTTATAAACACCAGCACACTTAAGCACTTCTGCGAAGATATGTCCCACTTCTGCTTTAACAATAGCTGTTGCTTCTTCTGGTGTCTTAGCTGTACCGTATTTCTGGACTAATGCATTAATCCATGGTTGATGCTTAAGTAGTTTCTCTACATTATTATAATCTGTGAGCTTACCTGTTAATACGTCTTCTACTAAGGATAACTCTTCCTTAAGTCTAGCTGGTAGTACGGCAAGTCCCATAACCTCTATAAGTCCTATATTTTCCTTTTTAATATGATGCAAATGAGCATGTGGATGGTAGATACCGTCTGGATGCACATCACTGCGTCTATTATTACGAAGGACTAAATCAATTTCATATTCTCCTGCTTGATTCATCCTCGCTATTGGTGTAATGGTATTGTGTGGCACCTGCTCTCCATCAATGTCTGAAAAAGCCATGATCTCAAGGCTCTCATCGGAGTACCCACGCCACTTAGCCAATATCTTCTCTCCTGCTAAGTGAACCACTTGACCTTTGTCCATAGACGATAAACGCACTACAGATAATGGCCACTCCACAAGACCAATCTTCACCTCTGGATAAGCTTCTCTTGTAAAGGATCTAATAACTGGTGCAGTCTCCATCGGAAACTTATGATGTCCACCTTGGAAGTGATCATGACTTAATATAGAACCACCTACAATAGGAAGGTCTGCATTGGACCCTACAAAATAATGAGGAAACTGTTCTACAAAGTCTAATAACCGTACAAAAGTATCCTTGGATATCTTCATGGGTACATGCTCATTATTAAAGATAATGGAATGTTCATTATAATACACATAAGGTGAATACTGTAGATTCCAATCTTCTTTATTCAATCTTAAAGGAATAACACGGTGATTGTTCCTCGCGGGATGATTTAAACGTCCTGGATAACCTACATTGTCAATGCATAAGAAACACTTAGGATAATTGGCACTTGGCAGACTACGTGCTTTCTCAATCTCCTTAGGGTCTTTCTCTGGCTTAGATAGGTTAATGGTAATCTCTAACTCACCAACATCTGTATTGGCTAACCAATAAGCATTCTTAGCAATACGATCCATTCTTATATAATTGGAATCCTTGGACAACTGATAGTAATAATCTGTGGCTGCCTCAACGCCTTCTTCATCTACTATATCATAAAACTTATGAGCCACTTCAGAAGGTCTTGGCGTTAACGTGGCCATTAACCTGGCATCTAACATGTCACGGTATGTTACGGTATCTTCAATAAGCCCCTTTTCCACTGCATAATCTAATAACTCATGCAATATTGGTACAGGCGTCTCATCCAATGCCCCCTCATAGATATGGTCGGCTGGCTCATCTATACCTAATATAGCCATCAATTGATTTCTGACTAGGGGTACATCCCACTTCTCTATCATTTCTTTATATAAACCAAACTGTATTAACTTCTCTATTGCTACCTTGACACTTTTCATTATCGCTACCTCCAATACGTCCATTATTTTGCGTATCCATTAGGATGACTCTTATGCCATTTCCAAGCACTTGCTATAATCTGTTCCAAACTATTATAAGCTGGCTTCCAACCCAACCCTTCAATTGCCTTATCTGATGAAGCAATGAGTGTAGCTGGGTCTCCCGCACGCCTTGCAGCTTCTTCCACCGGAATCGGATGTCCTGTCACTGTTCTTGTTACTTCAATAACCTCTTTTACCGAGAATCCTGTACCATTCCCAAGGTTAAATACTGTACTATCGCCACCCTTTTGCAAACGTTCAAGAGCTAAAATATGTGCATCAGCAAGATCTGTTACATGAATGTAATCCCTTACACATGTACCATCTTCTGTAGGATAATCACTACCAAAAATAGAAATCTTCTCCCGTTGTCCAAGAGCCACCTGTAAAATAATCGGAATCAAATGGGACTCTGGCGCATGATCTTCACCAATATGACCATCCTCATGAGCACCTGCCGCATTAAAATAACGAAGCGCCGTATACTTCATACCATAAGCCTGATCGCTCCACTTCAACATTTTCTCCACAGATAACTTAGTCTCACCATAAGGATTCGTTGGCATGGTTCTATCTGTCTCTACAATCGGTATACGCTCTGGCTCACCATAAGTAGCAGCCGTAGACGAGAACACAATATACTTCACGCCATGTTCCTTCATCTTCTCTAACAAGCACATGGTACCATATACATTATTATGATAATATTTAAGAGGCTCATTTACACTCTCCCCTACAAGAGAATCCGCCGCAAAATCAATAATCGCCTCAATATCATTCTCCCCAAAAATCTTATCTAGAGCCTCAGGATCTCTAAGATCCCCCACACAGAGGGCTACATTCTCAGGCACTGCCTCCTTATGCCCCTTCTGTAGATTATCAAAAACAACAACCTCTTTACCCTTTTCTATCAAACGAGCTACCGTATGAGAACCTATATACCCAGCTCCACCACAAACTAAAATTGCCATAACACATATCTCCTTTCCTTATTCTAATCTTTCTAAAGTAACGATCTGCTTCTCTATCATCTTCACCTTCACTATACCTCATTATTTACCTACTCTTTTGAATCAATCACCATACACCACTCAATTATATATAATTGATTTATTTCTCACTTACTAAAGCTAAACCTCACCAATCAACAAGCACTAAATATTCACTAGCCTAGTAGGTGTATAGGTCTACCAATAAGGCGATCTTTATATAATTGGTCAGAAGCACTTAGCGAACGTAGCAGCATATGGCGTTAAGAACCTTAGGTGTCTGACCAACGGGAGTTCCTAAGGTTTAGCCATATGTTGCGTAGAGAGCTTAGTACTTCTCCAATTATATAACGGAAGCCGTTTGTTAGACCTATACTCCTACGCCGTCTTGCACTCCTCCAAAACTCCCTAACTTATTAAATAACTCCGGCTCCATTCCCAACATTAGCAACATAAAACTCCGGCTTCAACCCCGTACGCTCCTCATATCTCTTACCCACTTCTTCAATAAACCTATCCACACAATCTTCCTTTACAATACTTACCGTACAACCACCAAATCCAGCACCTGTCATACGTGAACCAACTGTACCATCAATCTTCCAAGCTTCCTCGACCATGGTATCAAGCTCCACACCCGTCACCTCATACAAATCTCTAAGGGATTCATGAGAAGCATTCATTAACTTACCAAATGTATCAATATCACCACTCTTAAGTGCCTGAACTGCCTTCTTCACCCGCTCATTCTCCGCAACGGCATGCTCTGCACGATTTCTTGGAAGCTCTTCATCAATAAGATGTTTATTGGCTTCAAAACTAGCCTCATCCAGTTCACATAAATTTTTAATATCTAGCTCTTTTTGTAAACACCCAAGAGCATACTCACACTCCGAACGCCGTTCATTATATTTGGAATCCGCAAGCCCTCTACGTTTTTTCGTATTACCAATAACAATCTTATATCCATCTAGCACAAGTGGCGCATAATCATATTCTAATGTATTGCAATCTAATAAAATCGCATGATCTTTCTTACCCATACCTACAGCAAATTGATCCATAATACCACAGTTAACACCATTAAACATATTCTCTGCCATCTGGCTCATCTTCACCATTTCGACCATATCTTCCTTGCAATGGAATAAGTCATTAACAATAACGGCTGTCAATACTTCAAGAGATGCTGATGAAGAAAGCCCTGAACCGTTAGGAATATTGCCATAATATAACACATCGAATCCACCTAATATATGCCCTTTGTCTGTGAACATCTTCATAACACCCTTTGGATAATTCGTCCAATTATGTTCCTTCACATACTCAATCTCATTCACATCAATCTCTACCCTAAGATCAAAATTAAGGGTAGCAAAACCCACAACACTATCCTCACGCTTTCTAGCCACTGCATATGTACCAAAATCTAGAGCACAAGGGAATACATACCCTCCATTATAATCAATATGCTCTCCTATAAGATTCACCCGACCTGGAGCAAAATACTTCTTCAATCCAATCGAATCACCACCAAATATTTCTAAAAACTTCTCAACCATTTGTCCCTGCATATTAACCTTCCTCTCTTATAAATAAGTTATATATGTTAATTTCTTTGCTTTACCTGCCCAACACTCTCTCTTTTCAAAAGCTTCGTTTCAATAACAATCTTCTTATTCTCACTACTCTTATCTTCAATCAATTCACAGATACGCTTCCCTGATATCTGCCCAAGCCTACTCATACTCTGGTCAACCGTTGTCAAACGAGGCTCCGTAATCTGACTAATAATGGTGTTATCAAATCCAATAATAGAAAACTCCTCTGGCACGGCTATTTCAAGCGACTTAGCTGCATTCAGTGCGCCCACTGCCATCCAATCATTACAAGCAAACAAACATGTAAACCGCTTCTCCTTCTTCAACAACTGCTCTACCAAAGCTTTAGATTGCTCTACCGTCTCCAAACCATTACCATCCTCAACAACCAAGATATTTTCATCATGATACTCAAGACCATTATCCTTACAGAACTGCTTATACATATCCTCTTTCACATCATATGAATAACTTACTTGGCCTCTAAGAAAAGCAATCTCTCGATGACCACACGCATATAGATACCTTAAGGCTTCTAAGGTACCCACCTCACCATCATTTAACACATAATTACAATGAATACCTCGATTATAACCATTAATAATAATCACTGGAATCTGCTTACTAAGAGCCTCATAATACCCCGACTTAATGTTATTGGTACGAGGGTTAATGGCAATAATACCATCCACACTCCGATTCTTCATATTATCAATCATCAACTTCTCCTGATCAGAATCACCTTCCGTATTCCCCAAGAATGCCGTGTACCCATTAGCCTTAATATAACTATCAATGCCCTTCACCACTTCAGAAAAGAAAAGGTTTTCTATACTGGGCGTAAGAATGCCAATGGTCTGGGTCTTATTATGTATTAACCCTCTAGCCAATAAATTCGGCTTAAACTCCAATTCTTCAATAGCCTTCTGAACCTTCTGACGTGTAGCCTCCTTCACAGGATAGTTTTTATTCAATACCCGAGACACCGTTGTTATGGAAACACCAGCCCTCTTAGCCACATCCCCAATCGTTGCACGCTTTTGTTCCACTCTCCCACCTCCATAGAAAAGGTTTTCTAAACTCATTATATGACATTCCATTCTAAAATGCAACCCCTAGCCCCCATCA
>JMSU01000220.1_pt1 | contig 20202 bp, 15 predicted proteins | sample 179011 | NCBI WGS metagenome assembly JMSU01 (sample SAMN02769580, study PRJNA246767) | bioreactor metagenome | isolation source: Culture-1 Bioreactor ArsB derived from microbial biomass from the upper 2 cm... | place: Germany: Bremen | collected day 87 after inoculation
CCAGGTATACTGTTCATATTGTAAACTTCCTTTCTTGCCTAACTATATAGAGTACATTTATAAATCTACATTTTGATTTTCTGAATGTCCAACGTTTCAAGGCAATTCAGGGAATCAAAATGTAAAAGATTTATTGCAATTTCTATAGTAACATCACTATGTAAATCAAGAAATCTCATCTATTACTTCGTCATAATAATCATAGCCGCTTTCATCTTGACTATGATGATGAAATATTCTCTCAAATATTAAATCCTCCAACAGATATTTTGCTTCCTTAATTACCGTTAAATAATCTTCCTTTGGAATAACTTTAATTAATTCCCCTAGTTTAAAATGCTTTAAAAATATTTTCAGCAATTCTTCAATCTCTTCGTGGGTTATCCTTAGGGTAAACACTTTTTCACAAATTAAAGGATCGATCATATTAAAAAAGTTAATAAACTTGTCTAAATCCTCGGCTGAACCGTTAGAAAGAAAATGAGTAATTAATTTATCAAAAAGAATTTGATGTTTTTGATGAACATCTAATTTTACAATATTATTTAAACTACTTCCATCAAGTTTATTTTCTCTAACCAGCTTAATAATATTATCAGCATAGTCCTTATAATTAGTTAGAATAAATGACATTCCCCATCCACATGGAGTCGTCCAACATCCTGCATCACCTATAAAATCAACATTATCTTTCGCTCTTCTCTCAGGCAACCCCCCCGAGGGATAATATCCAAATCTAGGCTCTATAATCTCTACATCATGAAAAACCTCTGTTGATTTTTCTTCCCTAAGCATATGCATAAAAACTTCCTTGGCAAGGTCCATTGGCATTTTTTCCTTATTAAGATAAAGCATGAAAAACAAATACGTCTCTTCATCTAAAACCATATATTCAAAAACTGGTCTGCCTTCCCTTAATGAAGCGTTTTTATCTATGTTAGTATCTTCAAAGGTCTGCCACAGCATATAATCTCCGATTTCAATATTATCAGGTCTGTCTTTGTATTTAGCCGTACAACCGTATATTGTCCACCAATAATAATCCTCTTCCATCTCATAATTTTTTAATACAACAGAATTATGGCCAGAAGCATCAATTAATAACTTGCCTTTAAAGTCACCTTCCGATGTGGATACAGTAACTATTCCATTTTCTACAGTGTGGTTTTGATAAAAGCAGTTATTTATGATTTCTGAATTATTATTTTGAATAATATCTACCCAATATGGAAGAAGTTCTTTTTCTTTAATAAATGGATATCTTTCAAATTGTTTAACATACCAGCTTAGATTTGCTCCAGAATATGTACTTGCTAAATATCTCTTAACTCCACCATATGTATATTTTATTATATCCTCATTCTTATTCGCTACATCCATTGGAACAAACCAACTTCTATCTGTTTCTCCAGCAATTTCCTTTTCCACCACTAAAACCTTAAGTTCCTTAGAAATCTCAGAACCCACACTTAATCCGGCAGGCCCTCCCCCTATTATAATAACATCATATAAATTGTTATTTTGCATTCCTATCCCCTCCTATTCTCAATGTACTTAAATTCTCTTAATATATAGAATGCATTTATAAATCTACATTTTGATTTCTTGAATAGCCAATGTTTCAAGGCGATTCAAGAAATTAAAATGTAAAAGATTTATTGCAATTTCTATAGCTAAATATTCATGAAGTTCTTTATTAAGACCGTCTTCTATCACATATCCTATACACATTTCGACACATTCATCCAATTTCCTCCATGTTTGATAAAAAATAGAGGTTGTTTTATATAGATTTTTTGACATGATTCTTCTTTAAATTTGCTGTCAATTAATATATAATATATTTTGTATGTCAACATTTCATATAAGTAAATTTTATCTCTTCGTGAATCTGAAAAACACTATTAAGACTATTATTAAATGTCTTTTAATTCTTTAGAATGAATTTTAAGTCTTTTGTATTTCAAATTAAAATGACTATGCAAAATCATTTTAATTCTAGTATGCTTTTCTAATAATATATAAGTTTACAAATACTTTTAGGACAAGAACATTGGGAAAGGAGCAAAAAATGAGTATATTGACAGTAAAGAATTTAAGTCATGGATTTGGTGACCGTGCAATTTTTAGTAATGTCTCCTTTAGACTTTTAAAGGGCGAACATATTGCCCTTATTGGAGCTAATGGAGAAGGGAAGTCTACCTTTATGAATATTATCACTCGGAAGCTAGAACCCGACGAAGGAACAATTGAATGGTCGAAGAATGTAAGAATTGGTTATCTCGACCAACATACTGCACTAGAAAAGGGGATGACAATTCGAGACGTCCTCAAAACAGCCTTTAAATATCTCTTTGATCTTGAGTCCGAGATGAATGAGTTATGTAATAAAATGGCTGATGCTACTCCTGAGGAACTTGAGAAAATGCTTGAAGAAATGGGTACTATTCAAGATGTTTTAACTAATAATGACTTTTATATAGTAGATTCTAAGGTTGATGAAATTAGCCGTGGTTTAGGGCTTAAAGATATTGGACTTGATAAGGACGTCCATGACCTTAGCGGCGGTCAGAGAACTAAGCTCTTACTTGGAAAGCTATTACTTGAAAAACCGGACATTCTTCTTTTAGATGAGCCTACGAACTATCTTGATGAACAACATATAGAGTGGTTAAAACGCTATCTTCAAGAGTACGAAAATGCCTTCATACTAATTTCCCATGATATGCCATTTCTCAATAGCGTTATCAATCTGATATATCACATGGAAAGTCAGGAGCTTAACCGCTATGTAGGTGACTATGATAATTTCATGCGTATATATGAAGCAAAGAAACAACAGGTTGAAGCTGCTTACAAAAGACAACAACAGGAGATTTCAGTACTGGAAGACTTTGTTGCAAGAAATAAAGCAAGGGTTTCTACAAGAAATATGGCAATGTCCAGACAGAAAAAACTTGATAAAATGGAGCTTATTGAGCTCACAAAAGAAAAGCCAAAACCAGAATTCAACTTTAAAAAAGCCAGAACTTCAGGAAAATTGGTTTTTGAGACAAAGGATATAGTAATAGGTTATAATGAACCCCTTTCAAGGCCTTTAAATCTGCGTATGGAACGTGGTCAGAAGATTGCCCTTATAGGAGCCAATGGGCTTGGAAAAACAACCTTGCTTAGAAGTATTCTTGGTGAAATTAATCCAATATCAGGAACCGTTGAGCTTGGTGATTATCTCCATATAGGTTATTTTGAACAAGAAATCAAGGAATCTAATTACAGTACTTGTATCGAAGAGCTGTGGAAGGAGTTCCCTTCGTATAGCCAATATGAAATCCGTGCTGCCCTTGCTAAATGTGGTCTGACTACAAAACATATTGAAAGTAAGGTTCTCGTACTAAGTGGTGGAGAACAAGCAAAGGTACGTCTATGTAAACTAATCAACAACGAAACTAATATACTTGTTTTAGATGAGCCAACAAATCATCTTGATGTTGATGCTAAGGAAGAACTTAAGCGTGCTCTCCAAGAATATACAGGCAGCATTCTCCTAATATGCCATGAACCTGAATTCTATAGGGATGTTGTAACAGATATCTGGAACTGTGAAACATGGACAACTAAAATTGTATAATCTGAATTTAAAGGGGATGTCTCACAATGTATGGGGCAACCCCTTTTATATAGTTTTTGAAGCTAGTAATGAAGAACTTTGGAAGTATGATTTTACTACAAATAGTTTTTACTGTTCCCCAGGATTAGTGAATTATTAGGCGACTCCTTTGATTATTCTAATCCCACAATCAATCTATTCTTAGACTATGTGCATAAAGATGATCATTATAAGTTTGAGACTATCTTCGAAAATGTAATCAGTGGAAAGAGCGATAGAATTAGTTTAGAATATAGCTTCCTTCATCAGAATGGTAATTATAAATGGATATATATTAAGGGTAAATGTCTAAAGTATGATAACGGGATTCCTAAGTTTATTGCAGGCTCATGCTCTGATATAGATGTAAGAAATAAATCATATTGCAAATAAAATTATAAATGTTTTTGAAAGTTCTTTTCTTATCGAGGAAAAAATTAATATGTATATTTTGCGAAAGAGATAAATGAAAAGATATTTAAGCTTGGTACATGGGTTTTTGAATAAGCTTGTGAGTTTAGTAAGAGGATTAATAAGAATTCACATAAAAATACCAATGTGTCTGTAAATATTTCACCGGTAGAACTTATGAATTAATACTGTAATTTAAATAGGATCTAAGGGCCTCATGGAACCCCTTAGATCCTATTTAAAATTTATCTTATAATTCTATTTCATAGAAACCCAATCTTCTTCAGTATGCTTTCATTTGCCTTCTCTACTATATTAGTATAGATTTTTTTATCTTTCTCTTTTTTTTATCTTGGCAACAGAGGTCACAAGGATTATTCCCACTGAAATAGCTCCACTGTTGAACACTGCCTCTGTTCCTAACTTTGCTGCTTCATAGAAATCTTGATTTATAAGATTAATCATAGAAAGATATATTGTATATCCGGGAACCAAAGGAACAATTCCTGGGATCACAAAGGTTGTAACGGGCTTTTTGCCTAGCCTAGCAAATATCTCTCCTAGGATACCAACAATCGTTGAGGCAACAAAAATTGAAAAAGCTGAAGATAAAGTTATTTCATTTATGTACATATATACGGTCCATCCAACTCCACCTGTTAATCCTGCATAAAAGATAGATTTCTTAGGAACATTGAATAACACTGAAAAACCTACTGTAGATATAACAGCAAAAACAAAATGCTTAAAATATATCACTAGAATACACCTCCAAATAAGTGCATCCAAAGCTTAAGAACAGTACCTACTCCTACAGCAATTGATACGGCTATTAAGATTGCCTCAGCAACTCTAGTTGCACCTGCAATTAAATCTCCCGATATAAAGTCCCTCAGACCATTAGTTAGTGCAACTCCTGGCACCAGAGGCATAATGGAGCCTACTATTATCATATCAATACTATTTCCTAAGCCACTACTTTTTGCAAAAAGTGCAAGGAAAGATATCAAGGCTCCACTAGTGGCATTGGCAAGAAAACCAGTGCTACTAAGCTTTTGAATTTTGAAATTTACAGCTATAGCAATCATGGAGATTAAAAATGCCAATACAAAATCCGAAGGATCTGCTCCAAACAATAGAGCAAAGAAAGCTGATGCAAGACCTGTAAAAAAGATTCTATAGGACTTTTTATATTTTCCTTCCTTATCTATCCTACGAAGTTCTAACAAAGCTTCTTTTGAAGTCATTTCAACCTCTACAAACTTCCTTGCAAAATTATTCACTTTCGAAATCTTACTTAGATTTATTGTTCTGCTTTTTATTCGTTTTATAAAGCTTATCCCATCAAGTCTATCGTCAGATACAAAGATACCCGTTGGAGTCACAAATGAATTTACATGCTTTAATTGTCTAGATTTGCATATTATATTTATGGTATCTTCAGTTCTATAGGTCTCAGCTCCATTTTTTAGCATAATCTCCCCTGCATAGAGAGCAATTCTTAAGATTGCTTTCTTTTCATTTTCTGTCATCTATGCAACCCCTTTTTATTCAAGAAATATGATTATAATGATTATATCACTTAGTAAAACAAAAAATAAGCCCTTTGATAACCTTTGGAAATTATTCAGAATTATAAGTAAAAAGAGAGCTTGCAGATAATTGTAGGGAATGTTTTGTAGCTATCGCTAAGCTAATACAAAACATTCCCCATAATTATAATTTAGAAATAAAAATGACAAAGGACAGTTCCTGATAAGAATTTAGAAACTGTCCAATGCTATTAAGCCTTTGCAGATTTTTTACCTTTACCTGAAAGTACCTTATATGCCTGCTGTATTAGAATCAAAGCAAGAATAAGCAATGCTATTGCAAATCCAACTAGTATTAGATTTCCAGATGCAATATTTGTTTTGATTAGAAGTGCCAACGCCGTTAATGTAACTGCAAACATGAATACCATAGGATAAATAAACATTTTGTTGTTCTTACCGCTATTTGCAAGCCATGCAGCTAATGCAAGTAATGCCAGTGCAGCTAACAACTGATTTGCTGCTCCAAATAATGGCCAAACCTTTTTCCATCCAGCAACTGCCAACATGCCACCTAAAACAACAGTTATTGCTGTAGAAATATATCTGTTTGTTGCCATAACACTTTGAACTTCTTTAGTCTCATCTTCGAAGAACTCTTGGAAAATAAATCTTGCAAGTCTAGTTGCTGTATCAAGACTCGTAAGGGCAAAGGCTGATATAGCTAGTGCAACAAACGGTTTACCAACTGACATCGGAATTCCGATTGCCGTCATGAAGGTTCCAACACCATCTGAAAATACATTAACTGGTCCACCTGCTGCTAGTAATTCCTTAAGCTTATCTCCGCCTATATAAGCTGCTGTAATTAGCGCTATAACGGCTAATACACACTCAATAAGCATCCCACCATAACCGATTACCTTAGCATCTCTTTCATTTGTAATCTGCTTAGAAGAAGTACCTGAACCAACCAAGGAGTGAAACCCTGATATAGCTCCACATGCTACCATAACAAATAGCATTGGGAACATGTACGTTCCTCCTACATTAAATCCACCAAATGCTGTTAATTGTAATTCAGGTCTATACATTAATAACCCCATAACTGCTCCACCTATCATGGCATACAACAAGAATGAGTTTAGATAATCTCTAGGCTGCAATAATATCCAAACCGGAGTAACGGAAGCTATAAAGATATATCCAAGAATAAGTACTATCCACGTGGTTTTTGAAAGCACTAAAGGAGCATTCATTCCAATCCATATACATGCAAATAAAAGAATAACACCAATAATACTTCCTATTGTAAGGGAAACCCCTCTTCGGTAAACTGCAAAACCAAAAAATACCGCAAGCATTATGAAAAGTATAGATGCAGTTGCTGCCTGTGGAACACTTACAAAGGTATTAGCAACTACGTTAACAAATGCGGCTACAACTAATAGTAATGTTAACCATGCAAATATTGCAAATAACCTCTTGCCTGTCTTACCAATGTTTGCCTCTATTATCTGGCCAACTGATTTACCATCATGTCTTATGGAAGCAAATAATGATCCAAAATCTTGAACTCCACCGAAGAAAATACCTCCAAAGATAATCCAAAGCATTACAGGAATCCATCCAAATATTGCTGCTACTATTGGTCCAACGATAGGACCTGCACCTGCTATAGACGCAAAGTGATGCCCTAGAAGAACCGGTGCACTTGCAGGAACATAATCAACACCATCGCTCATAGTGTGGGCTGGAGTTTTTCTCTTAGGATCAACTCCCCACTGCTTACATAACCATGAACCATAGGTCACATAGGCAATTGAAAATACAATAATTGAAATAGCCACTAAAAATAATGAGTTCATAAAATACCTCCTTTAAAATTATCCCTGATTATTCGTAGAAGGTTCGAAAATATGAAAATAGTTTTGAATTTTCTATGAGTAATCTGGGATTATATAATACATCTGAAGTTGTAAGTTTTGTAATACAATTTCAGCATTGTATTCTGAATATTATTAAGGAAGATAAAATTGTATTGCCTTTTTTGCTTTCTTACTTGGTATTGCTTCACCTTTTTCTAGATCAATTAAAATAAGTCTAACTTCACACCATCCTTTTAGACCAAAGGAAAAGCTTTTTTGATAATGAAATTTTTTGATTTCCTTCATAATGTCAGTTTCAACAGTTTTGTCCACTGCTATAACACCTGTAATTGTGCTAGACATATGATCATGATGTGGGTTAACAAAATCACCTATACTACCCTTTAAAATGTTGATAAACTCTTCCAACTGAGACTCTTTTAAGCTCTTGAAATACTTCATAAAATAATATTCATCATTTTCAAAGGCATATATTGCAAGTTTTTTACTTGCTATATATCTTTCATTCCTTATATTCGAAATAGCAAAGAGCTCAAATTTCTCATTATTATATATATAATTTTCTTCTATATCGAAATATCTAGTAAGTTTTTTCTTAATTTGCTCTTTATAAGTATCAAAACACATATCATCACCATCATTCTTAATATATTTATAATCCAAATATACAAAATTTTCACACAAAATACATGTGTTGTTTCATGAAATACAATTCTACGCATACGAAATACATTTTTTCATACACAAAATACATTTTTTTACCAATAGAACTATAATATTGTACATAGAGAAAGGTGTCTCAGAATAATAATCTTCTGAGACACCAAAGTCTAAACTTATAAGAAGTTTCTATGATATAGCCCATCATTTTATAGACCTAGTCATATTATTCTTTATAATTATCGCAATATATGTTTATTGCATCTCTAACAAACGTTGCTAGACCAGGTCTGTATTTTTCATAAAATGCTGTAAAGCGTTCATCACTAACATATAAGTCACCAAGACCTCTAAAGATTTCTAGGGTACAGTCATAAAAGTATTTTGTAATGAACTGTCTGAATTCTCCTATTAACTTCTGAACTCCTTCATTTTCAGGACCAATATCCATTGACTCTGCAAGGCTTCTATATATTTCATCACTTCTCGATTGGATCTGTTTCCAATCTTTTTCCCTATAACCTGAAGTTTTTCTTTCACTCTCCTCGGCAACCTTTTCACCGTACTTTTCTCTTACTTCCTCAGCATATTTTTCCTTATGCTTCTCTATCTCTGACATATCAAATGCCTTAAACATCTCTTTTTTATTCATCTCAATTCCTCCTTCAATTGACTCTATACTTTTTTCTACCATATCAATTATGTTTTCAAGTCTTACCTTTTTCTTCATTAAAAACTCCCTATGTGATTTTAATGTCTGATTCCTATCAAAGTTAGGACTATCTAAGATTTTCTTAATTTCCTTAAGATTAAAGTCAAGCTCCTTAAAGAAAAGGATTTGCTGTAATCTTTCAAGGCTACTGTCTGAATAAAGTCTATACCCTGATGAAGTCACAGAGGTCGGTTTAAGAAGTCCGATCTGATCATAATGATGGAGGGTTCTCACACTTATCCCCACCATATCCGCTACTTCCTTTACTTTCAAATTCATATTATCACCTCCTGATTACATAATAATCTATAACGTAACGTTAGAGTCAATAGAAAATCTAAATATTTTTTCTTGATAATTTATAGTATGTGTTTTTGATTATTTATTAATTAAAAACACAAAAAAACCACGATCACAAGTAATTGTGTAAATCGTGGTTTTTTATACTTTCTCTATTCAGCAAATTCTAATGCGATTTCCATCATCTTAGTAAATGAATTTTGTCTTTCCTCTGGAGTCGTTTCCTCACGAGTCAATATATGGTCGCTTACTGTTAATATGCATAGGGCATTTACTCCGGCCCTAGCAGCATTCATGTATAATGCCGCCGCTTCCATTTCCACACCTAGAACACCCATATTCATCCATTTCTTTATTGCCTCAGAATCATCATTATAGAATATATCGCTTGATAGAACGTTTCCTACATGTATATCAATGTTCTTCTCATCAGCAATCTTTTTAGCTTTTTCTAATAGCTTCCATGATGCTATTGGAGCATATGTACCGGGCATATTATATTGACTTGCATAGTTTGAATTTGTACATGCTCCCATTCCAAAGATAATGTCATATAGTTTTAACTCTTCCTGCATTGCTCCACAAGAGCCTATGCGGATTAAATTTTTCACTCCAAAAACATTTATCAATTCCCAAGAATATATGGCCATACTTGGCATTCCCATTCCTGTCCCCATTACTGAGATTTCTCTTCCTTTATATTTACCTGTATAACCAAACATGTTTCTAACTGCATTAAATTGTACTACATCTTCTAAATAATTATCTGCTATGTATTTTGCACGTAGGGGGTCTCCAGGTAATAGAATAGTTTCGGCAATCTTTATGTTTTCAGATTTTATGTGTGGAGTAAATTTTGTCATACTATATTCTCCTTTCTTCTTTTGATATGAAATTGTTTTAAATATAATACAATACTTCTAGTTTAGTATATTGAAGTCTATCCTTCAATGATATATTGTATTATTTTCTAATATTACCTTGTTGTATTCTTATTATTTAGCTTGTGTTTTAATCAAGCCTATTCCTTAGCGAATTTAAGTTTTGATCTATTCAGTTTAAATAAAACAATTAAATTTATAAACATAAAAACCGGTATTAATATTAATATATTTCTTATACTGTAATTAACAGATACATAGGCTCCTAACATTGGAGAAACCATCCAACCTAGGCTTCCAACCAAGCCTTGAAAACCAAAAAGCTCTCCTCTTCTTTCAGAAGGAGTATTTTCAGCAGTTGTAGAGGTAATAATCGGCTCAATTCCCCCAAGGAAGAAAAACATCATGCCGTATAACGGGATAAATATGTATAATGAATTTGCCACCTTTAGGGTTAGCGATATAAAAAAGCTTATTAAAATCAAAGTAGTAGCTAATTTAAGTTTATTTAATCTATCTCCCAAACGACTTATGGTAAGTCCCGCCAATGCCGTTGCAAGTCCAGCTACACCATTAATAATTCCAGTTAGCTTAGCAGCCCCCTCTTTACTATCTAGACTAGATTGAACAAAAAGCGGTATGTATGGTGAGAATACCGACCGAGTAACACGGTGTAAAAATAGAACTAGCAGTAAAGACAGAATCAAAGGTGTGAAAAGTTTAAATTCATTATTACATTCTTCCGATTCTTCTTCCCTTTTTCCTATAGTAGTTTTTTCCTCAATAAGCATGAACAAAACAAGAAAGAATCCCATAAGCATAAGTCCAGATCCTACGAAAAAGCTAAATCGATAACCAAAATGCTCTGCGAACATGCCTCCAATAACTGGACCGATTGAAAACCCTATGAAGGTAGCAGATGACATAAAACCAAGGGCATAGGATAATCTGTCCTTCGGAGTATTTGCCGCTACAAAAGCCATTGCAGCAGTAATAGTCCCCGTAAATATCCCCTGACTTGCTCTTAAAATTACAAGTTGCCAAACATTCGTTACAAGGCCCATTCCTCCAATTACGAAAACAGCAGCCAGCATTGCTCTAAGTATCATAAGCTTTCTACCCCATTTGTCGGCTAACCTTCCCCATATAGGAGACATAATAGCCATGGTAACGGCCGGCGCTGTACTAAGTATCCCTGTAAAAAGCTTAATCTGATTAGGATCAGTTACTCCCATTTCTTGGATATAAAATGGAATAAAGGGTAAGCCTAAACCAAAGCTCGTGAGTGAAATAATTTGTGTAATCCAAAGTGTATAGAGGTTTACTTTCCATCGCTCCATAAAATCATACCTTTTTTGTTTTTTCTTTCCCTAGATAATAATAACATATCTGGTAAAGAAAAAAAGCTTAATTAAATTATTATCAATTAAGCTTTTTTCTCTTAAAGTTCCAATATCAGAGTATAAATTAACGTTATTATAAGTGTATGACTGAGAAACTTGAGTAAGTTAAACTTCTCAATCACATATCTATATTATATATCGATACTAGAACTTTATTTACCCATCACTTGTGCAATACCTTTTAGGATTATTAATTTCGTTATTAGTTTCACTACTAACTTCATCATCAAACTCTTCAAGTTTTTCTTCAATCTCAGATAGTGTTATCATTAACTCTATCATAATTGATATGACCCTTTTATTCAATTAGCTCCCTCCTAAATAGGGAAATGAGTAGCTTTTTCAGACTCTTAATCAATGAAATGACTGAACATCTATCACTTCTTAATTATCACTTTAATAACAATTACAGCCTATGCTTTTTTTAATGTCTTTTTGTTTTTTCTTTTCTCAATAAATGTTTCAATCAAACTGTATATAACTGGTATTACAACCATTGTTAAGAATGTAGAAACTATAAGCCCAGCCATCAGAGCCACCGCCATAGGTCCGAACAAACTGCTTCCTGATATTGCAAGAGGGACAAGTCCCATAATTGTAGTTCCCGCACTCAGTACAATGGCGTTAAATCTCTTATCAACGGCGTCAACACAAGCCGTGTCTATATCATATCCATCGACCCTAGCGTTATTGATATATTCGATCAATAGTATTCCATTCTTAACAACCAATCCAATAAGAGCAATGACTCCTAAGAAAGCTGTGAGAGACAAAGGTTGCTTGAATAGGTATAATCCGCCTATACATCCTATCAATGATAATGGTACAGTCATCATTATAACAACCGGCTGAATAAATGAATTAAACTGAACTACTAGAATTACATAGATAACAAATATAGCCACCATCGCTAGCATTCCTACAACCCCAAAGTTCTCTTTTATATCTTCTCTCTCACCCTTAAAGGCAAGCTTAACCTCACCTAATTCTATTGTTGGCACCACTTCCTGCTCGATGCGGTCTGTCATAGCCACGGCATTAAATCCCGGAAGCGCATCAGCCGTAACTTGAACTGTTATCTTTCTCTTGTATCTATTAACCACATCTTCTTTAGTGCCAGCCTTAATCGTTGCAAATTGCTTAAGTGGCACCTTCATTCCAGACATGGATGACTTTATTTCTAGATTCTCAAGTTCATATATGCTGTCTATATCACCTTTAACAGAAATTTTATATTCCTTACCGTCTCTCCTGAAAACAGAAGGTTTAGATCCATATAACGCAATATTTATTTGGCTTTGAATATCATATTTTGTTATTCCAAGATTACTTGCTCTATCGCTATCAACATCGATTTCATACTGTAGAGTTTTGCTATTCATATTATGTTTAACATTTGTAGTTCCATCAAGTTTCTTTATCTTATCCCTTAGCTCATCTGCTACAGCTTTTATGTGATCTAGATTTTTTCCTGAAACATTAATTTTAATTTTAGAACCTGGGGAAGCTAATGCAAGTAAATTTACACTAGCTTTTCCATTGGCAATATTTTCATCTAAAAGCTTTTGTATATGGCTTGCAAATTCTTTATTATCATTAAATCTTCTAGTCTCTTTATTTCCTAGGTCAAACTTACATACCATCTGACCAAAGTCATCGGAAGGTGAAGGCGGAGATAATGCTACGTCAAATTTTGGCATACCTATCCCTATAGAAACCGTATAACTTGTTATTTCTGGCTCATCTGACAGAAGTTTTACGACCTCATCAGTTAGTCTCTCTGTAGCTTCAATGTCTCCTGTCTTCTCGGCTTTAATATCTATATAAAATATGTCCTTATCTGCAAATGGGAAGAACTCTTGTGGTAACAAAGGCATCAATGTTTGGACAACTGCAACAAGTATTAGAAACACAGCTAAAATTGTTACCAGCTTTCTTCTCAAGCCCAATCTCAAGGTAGTTTTAAAGAATTTCTTAAGTATTCCTTCCTTATCCTTTTTCTGTTTACTCTTTTTAAAGAACACCGCAGACATAGCAGGAGTTATAAACATCGATACTATATATGCAGCAATTATTGAGATAATAAGCACCTTTGGTATAGATCCAAGAAACTCTCCACCAGCCCCTGGTATTCCTAAGAGTGGGGAAAATGCTGCTACCGTAGTAAGGGTAGCTGTAAATATAGGAATTGACGACATGCTTGTTCCTTTAAATGCAGCCTTGATCTTTTCCTCACCCTGATCTATTCTTACCTGAATAGTATCACTTATAACTATAGCATTATCCACAAGAACTCCTAATGCAACAATCAGGGCCGTTAAGGACATCTGATGAACTTGTATTCCCATCAAATACATAATCCCAAAGGTTATAAGTATTGATATCGGAATAGCTGTTGAAACAACGATTGCATTCCTCATCCCCATTCCCAAGAATACCACTATTACTACGAAAACTACACCTTCCATAAGATTTTTCATAAAATCATTTACCGACTTACTTACTATATCAGGTTGATATACAACCTCTTCGACAATAAGATCACTTGGAAGATTTGCTTTTACTTCATCTATTACTTTACGAACATCCTTACCAATAATAACTACATTTTTTCCCTTTTGAAAAAATCCAGTAAGGAGTACGGAGTTTATAGCATTTTGCTTGTATTTTGCTACTCCTTCCTCAACTTTCATAGAAATATCTGCAACATCGGATAATCTTGTAACTACACCGGTTTTACGTGATATTCCTATAATAGTATTCTGAATATCTTTTACTGAAGTATATATCCCTGGGGTTTTAACCTTTATCTTTCCAGTTCCAGTTTTAATATTCCCCGAAGGAATTTCAATATTTTGACTTTGGAGAAGCTGTTGTATATCCCCAAAGGATAGTCCTAACTGATTAAGTTTAGCTACGTCTACATCAATTCTTACTTCCTTTTTAAGCTCACCATCGACGTTGAACTGAGATATACCTTTTACGTCGGCCAATCTGTCCTTAAACTGCTTACCAAAGGATGCAAGCTGTTCATAGGAATAATTTTCTCCTGACAAACTGATTATCATTCCCGCTGTTTTAACTAAATCCGTATTTACAGTACTTGCTAAAGCTTCACTTGGTAATTCACTTTTTACATCGGCAACTGCGTTCCTTACGTCCTGCATGGCTTTGTCACTCTTTGTACTAATTACAAAGCCTACCGTTACTATCGATACACTCTCATTAGATATACCTTCTGACATGTCATACCCGTCAAGTCCAGCTAACTTATCCTCTATCTTTTTTGTTACCAGTTCATCTACATCCTTTGCAGCTGCTCCAGGATAGGGAGTAATAATCATAGCATAGGGAGCCGATATATCAGGATTTTCCTGTTTAGGGAGCAGGTAATATGCAAAAACTCCTGCAACTGCAATTAGTACTGTTAAGAATAATGTGACCTTTCTTTTATCTATTAATACCTTTATTATACTGTTCATTACTTCACCCCTCTACTCCTGAATTTTAACCTTAATACCGTCACTTAAGTTTTTCATTCCATTTACCACTAAAATTTCTCCAGCCTCAATTCCCTCTTCTACCATAATATGGTCGTCATAAATTTGCCCAGAAACTATGGTTCTTTTAAATGCTCTATCCTTTTTAATAATATATACATATTCCTCTCCATCGGAGTAAATCGTTGTAAGAGGTATCCATATTGCTTTTTTATTTCCTATATCGAAGCTTACATTGGCGATAGAACCTAGTCTATAAGTTTTATCTTCTACGGTCAATTCAGCATTGTAGGTTCTTGTATCTTTATCTGGAGCTTCTGCTATATTTGTTACCACTGCATTGCCCTTTTCACCGTCTACATCGATTATAGCTAGGGTTCCAATTTTTATTTTCTTAAGATCTTTTTGGGCAATACCTACATTCACTATTTGACTTGCAGCTCTAACTACTACTACAGGTTGTTCTCCAGAAGCAACCTCTCCCTCTTCATAAAGTAATTCTACTATAATGCCATCCTTATTTGCATAAATAGTTGCGTCATTAATAGCACTTAACTTAAATTCATAATCTGTCTTTGCAGCATCGTATTGAGATTTAGCCTGATTGTATGTATTCTGCGACATATCAAACTTAAGCTTTGTTTTGTCATACTGATCCTTCGATATACTTCCTTCTTTATATAGGTTTTCCATTTTATTAAGTAGGTCCGTATCATAGCTCAGTGCATCCTTCGCCTTTTTTATATTCAACTGTGCAGTATTCAATGATGCTTTTGAACCAGAGAGTTGAAAGTTCAAATCCTTCATATTTAACTGAGCTAGTTTATCGTCTTTCTTAACTTTATCTCCCTTTTCTACAAAAACTCTACCTAGCTTTCCAGAACCTTTAAATCCATACTTTACAATATCCTTTGAATCCACTGTTCCTATATAACTCATGGTTACAGGATTCTCTGTTTCTTGCATTTCTTTAACCTTAACAGCTCTCACCTTTTCTTTGACAACAACTTCCTCGGCCTTCGAGCATGCCATCAATGCTAAAGTCATACTCATTATTAATAATATTGCGAAAAATCTTTTCATAATTATTACCCCTCTCATATCCTCTAATGTTTTTACAGAAAATTCAAATTGTTTAATGAATGAATTGTTATTCATTTAAAAAGGTTATTTTAAAGCATTTATACAAATTTCTGTTATTCTTTTAGCTTGTTTTTCTCCAAACATTTCTCTATCATGACCCTTATTTAAGTTTGATGATATGTAACTGAATATGATAGTCATTAAAACAAGCTCCACTTCTTTCGACGTAGTTTTAGGATTTATTTCACCGTTCTTAATTCCAATCTCCAAAATTTTACTTGTCAACTCCTTTGCCTCCATATCATCTTCTTCTCTTTTTTCTATAACCTCACAACTCTGGTCAAACATAAGAGTTGATAAAAATTTTGCAAGTATTGGATTATTTAATGCTATATCGAACAATATCCTTACACAGCCATAAATGATACCTTCTGCAGCATTTTCTTCTCTCAATGTCTTATAGAATATATCTTCAACCTTTTGAAGATTAGATTCTATTAGATCATCAAGCAAGTCATCCTTTCCGTCGTAGTGCCTATATAGATACCCAGCGGAAACTCCAGCTTTTTTTGCAATTCTTTCAATGGAGGCCCCTCGATATCCATATTTGACAACTAAATCCATAGTAGCTTTTTTAATCCTCTCCAATTTTGTTGAATCTATTATTCTCGCCATAGATCTCCCTCTTTAAGAAACTTTTGTTAATAAACCTTCATTCATTTATTGCATTATATCTCCTTTCCGCCGCCTCTAGAATTTAATATCCTTTTGTTTCTAATAAGTATCCAAGCTTAATCCCTTACCAAAAACTATATTGGTTATTACTTCATTTTTAGTATACAAATTATCTTTTATAGATTCATTCACTATCTTGCTGAAAACATATTACTAATTTGCTAACTTCAATTAGCTTAATTATTAACACAACAAAAAAACGCCCCTTAAAATTAAAGGGCGCTCAGATTGTTGAAAAACTTAACAATATGATATGCTGTTGAAAATTTCCAAGGTCAAACTCACTGAAATTGAGTAGCGGAGCTTGCTGTAAGCGATCAACAGAGATCTCAATATTAACGCAGATATTGGACTTTTTCAACAGCCTTAACGCCCTATAATTTTAAAGTACGTTTTTTGTGGTCATAATTTATTAATTTATTTTTTCTAAAGTAATTAATTCCACTCCATGAGGAGGCAATTTAACAGTTAAGTCTATATTAGTTTTTTTCATATAATTGAAGCTTACCTTTGGAAAAACAGTTCTATCCAATAACTCTCTCTCTACTCCAGATAATCGATCAGGTTTTCCCATTGACACCCAATGGTCGAATACCGAACCATGTTTTTCATTCAGTTCATATCTCGTAATTCTATAGGATCCTACTAAATTCACTAAATTAACAACTATTTCTTTGCCTTGATTAAGGTCGAAAAAGGAATGTTTTGACACTCTATTATCCGATGAAATATCTTCCTCACTGTAGGTATCATCGTGGTTGTATACAAATATTTGTATATTTTCATCCTTTTTAGTTACCACATATCCATTTCCCTTCTCTACTAATTTATCTCCTAACTGGGATAATAGATAGTAGGTATAGTAGGAGGCTTTCTTTAGACCATAGGATGAAATCAAACCGCTTCCACCAAAAAAAACATAATTATATACCTTAGTTTTTTCATCGGAATAAATTGAATCCACGGGCTCAATAAAGGGTATTCCATCCTTTGTATGTACTGCATTATGGACTACATAAGGAGCCATAAAAATTGTATCACAAAGAAAATTTACAATGAACTCAGATTTTTTCCCCTCACTTACTTTGATTGAGGAGGAAAATGATTCAATAACAGCAATTATCTCCTCATAGAATTTAGAATATTTATTCCTAGGAACTTCAATTTCCCATGATTCTATTTCCTTTAAACCATATTCCCTCTTGCAATGGGAAAGAAAATCCTTCATCAGCTCCGGACACTTCTCCAAAGGTACGGACATAGAATCAAAATTAATTATTGGCTTAATGTTTACTCGCTGAAAAAACTTTAGAATTTCATCAACGTAATGCCAATAATAAATAGAATTTCCGTCTGCATCCTCGTTATATACTTCCATTTCATCATCAAGGATTCGAGACATTCTTATATATCTGAATCCAATATCATTTTGTATTTCTCGAAGATAATTTTGATAAGAATTTGTAAGAGCATACTTTGCACTACTTAGATTAATACACTCCTTCCAGTAGGGGTAAAACACCTTACTTTTTGAATTTATATCAATGGATAACATTTCTACTCTACTAGTGTATCTCTTCGGCTTTTTCCCATTATTTTTATCTATATAAGATTCTAGCCTTTCCAATGATGTGGATATATGAAGCTCTTCACACTTTTTCATTTCTTGCAGTATATGATCCTCCACTTTATGTCTTTTACGAAACTCTGAAGGACTGTAATTATAATATTTTTTAAAGTGTTTATTAAAGTACCTTGCGTCGGAAAATCCACATTCCAATGCTATTTCAGATATTTTTTTGTCAGTAGCTAAGAGCAATTTTGCAGCAGGTTCCACTCTACATGCATTTACTATCTCTTGAAATGTATACCCTGATCTGTCTTTAATATCATGAGAAAGGTAGTACAAGCTTAGATGCTCTTTATCTGCAAGCTCTTGCAAACTTACCTTATTCATATAATTTTCGAATACATATGCTGCTAATCGTTGATATCTTTCTATCTGAATCTCACTAATTTTCAAGTTATCAGCTTCAAATCTCACATATTCAAAATTCTTTACCAGAAAAGTTAATAGATATTTTGATATGCTTTCAACCTGCATTTGATATCCACCGGCCTTTTCATTGATTTCCCACACAATCTCTCCAACATATTTAAGCAACATGTTAATTTTATCTGCATGCTTTTTTTCACTTTCTTTTACATAAGGAACAAAAAATGTATGTTTGGAATTTTCACAGTTATTCTCATAAAATCTTTGATCAATCTGTAGAAATAGTATCCTATTTTCTTCATCCGTTTTATATATTTTATGCACATCATTATCACTAATAATAGCTACCTCATTTTCCTTAAGTAAAAATTTTTCATAACTTAAACAGACATTTATACTACCCTTTAACACAATGATAATCTCTAATGAATTATGCCAATGAAGAGGGTATTCAGTAACACTATTTACAGACACTTTAATTGGTAGATTTTCTTCATATTTTATAATTTCCGGTCTCATGGAAAACACCTTCTTATTTAAGCTTCAATTTAGAGAGTGCATCTGCAAGGGCAGTGTTGAATGGCCCATCATCTACCTTTTTCTGCTTATTAAGATATTTTGAAACATCCGTTTTTGAACCCTTATCATTGTCCTTAGACCTTCTTTGTTTAAAGGCAGAAAGCTTTTCTCTATAACCGCAACTACATACGAATAATTGGCCCTCACCTTGTCCGTGCATCTCCATTTTTTTGTGACAATTTGGACATCTTGCATTTGTCTTTTTACTTATGCCCTTTCTATAGCCGCATTCTCTATCCTGGCAGACTAAAAGCTTACCCTTTTTGCCCTTTACCTCTAATAAATATTTCCCACATTCAGGACATTTACTTCTTGTAAGATTGTCATGCTTAAAGGTTTCTTTACTATTTTTTATGTCCTCCACAATGACCCTTGTATATTTCTTCATTTCATTCACAAATATGTTTTTATTTAATTTTCCTTTAGCAATGGCTTCTAGCTTTTGCTCCCATTTAGCTGTTAGGGCTGGAGATTTCAAGTCCTCTGGAGCCAACTTAAGAAGCTGCTTGCCCTTAGAGGTAATGAATACATCCTTTCCCCTCCTTTCAATCAAGTAATTATTAAATAGCTTTTCAATAATATCTGCTCTTGTAGCTACCGTTCCTATTCCTCCAGTTTCTCCAATTGTCTTAATCAGATCCTTATTTTCACCGGCCATATACTTTGCTGGATTTTCCATAGCAGAAAGCAGGCTTCCTTCATTAAAGGGTGATGAGGGCTTAGTCTCTCCTCTAGTTCCGGAAATAGTAGAAGTTTTTAAGATATCTCCTTTGTTTACATCAGGTAATATCTGCTGCGAAATTTCATCCTTTGAATCCTCGTCGTCGAAATCGTTTTTATAGACTTCCTTCCAACCTTGACTTATTACCCTTTTA
>JMSU01000221.1_pt1 | contig 19926 bp, 20 predicted proteins | sample 179011 | NCBI WGS metagenome assembly JMSU01 (sample SAMN02769580, study PRJNA246767) | bioreactor metagenome | isolation source: Culture-1 Bioreactor ArsB derived from microbial biomass from the upper 2 cm... | place: Germany: Bremen | collected day 87 after inoculation
AATGCTCTGGAATACTTAATAGAAGTACTTCTAATTTTACACGCCATTCTTTCACATATAAATTTGTAAAAGTGAATGTTATTGCTAAGATATGATTCAATTGTTTTAATAGGAATTGCAATTAGAGTAGTTTTAACTAAGGCCTTTACATTATGATAATATTTGTCATTAAATATATATTCAATATCTCCAAGTATATCAACTGGCTGCATATAATCTAACAACACAAAATTTCCCTCTTCAGAGGAAGGAGAAACTCTAGCTTTTCCCTCAACTAATATATAAAAATAATTTCGTTCCCTATTTTCTATGAGAATCATTTCACCTGATTCATACCGATGAAGTTCAATCTCTTTAATGCTATGATCATCGAATATACTATTCAGAGAGTATTTATCTATATTATTTTTTAATAAATCTTTCCTCCCTATTTTCTCCAAATTTATCACCTCAAGAATAAAAAAGTCTTTTATAAACCTTCTCAATTATTATTTTCATAATTATATCATAAAATTTTTCAACTAATATCTTTCTTTTCATTATTACTATGTAAAGTTAATTTTTCTTACCTGATGTTTTTATACTTTCCCGGACAATTGTCCTCACATAATGAGAAAATATTAATTTATACTGTGAGTAAATATTGAAATAAAAAAAGAAAGGTGGACTCGATATATGAAATCAATTATTGATGATATCAACTTATCAGAGCCTGGTAAAAATCGTATTGGATGGTTTAGAGCTCAAATGCCTATTTTAAGGAATCTTGAAGAAACATTTGCTAAAGAGCAAACTTTTAAAGGAAAAACACTAGCAATATGTATGCATGTAGAACCTAAAACTGCATTTTGGATAGAGGGACTATTAAAAGGTGGCGCTGAGCATATTTATCTAGTTGGTTGCCTTGGAACTACTAAAAAAGATACAGCCGCCTATTTAGCTACTTTAGATCGAATGACTGTTTTAGCAAAAGAAAATGATACTTTAGAAGATCATAAAAAATATCTTAAGGAAGTCATGAAATATAAATGTGATCTTTTCTTAGATAATGGGGCTAGCTTAACCCTTGCATATTATGAAGCTAAGCCAAGTTGGAAGCCTCTTGGAGCCAATGAGGAGACTCGCTCTGGTAAGCTTCTTATTGAAGATGCACAGTTGGATATCGATTTTCCAATCATTGTTATTGATGATTCTCCGCTTAAAAAAATGTTAGAAAATGCAATTGGTGTTGGTCAATCAGTAGTAGATGGCTTTATGAGATGTACCAGTTTGCTTTTAGGTGGTAAAAAAGTATTAGTTATAGGTTACGGTTGGTGCGGCAGTGGTGTCGCAACTAAGTTTAAAGGTATGGGCGCTACGACAATGGTTTATGATATTGACCCTTTATATAGTCTTAAAGCAAAGGCTGAAGGTCACTTTGTTGGAGAACTAGAAGAACTTATTCCTATGGCTGATGTCATTATTACTGTAACAGGCAGATTTGATGTTATTAGACCTGAACATGTTGCATTAATGAAGAATGGAGTGATTCTTGCTAATTCAGGGCATTATGGCTTTGAAATAGATGTAAAGGGCTTGAAAGAAATTTCTTCTCAAATATTAGAGGTAAAAAAAGGTATTACAAAACTTACGGTTGACTCTAAAACACTTTATATATTGCAAAATGCCAGCCCTATTAATCTATCAGCCGGAGATGGAAACCCAATAGAAATTATGGACTTAGGACTAGGACTTCAATCAGCATCAGCCACTAAAATAATTAACAATCATGAAACTTTAGTTAATGGAATGCAAACAGTACCAGATGACATTAATCAAGCGATTAGCGAAATATCCCTTAGGAGCATTTAAATGAGGTGGTTTCTATGACTCTAAAAGTATCCGAACTTTTAATTAATATTACACCTTTTTCAATTTTTCTAAGATTATTCTTTGCTACTGTTTGTGGTGGTCTACTGGGATTTGAGCGAGGACGCAAAAAGCGTCCTGCTGGCCTCAGAACATACATGATTGTTTGTATTGGTGCTGCTGTAACTATGTTGACAAATCAATACGTATATGAAACCTTTGGAACATCTGACCCAGTCAGAATGGGTGCACAGGTGATTAGCGGAATAGGCTTCCTTGGTGCTGGAACAATTATAGTCACAGGTAAAAATAAAGTTAAAGGCTTAACAACTGCTGCAGGCTTATGGGCTGCAGGATGTATTGGATTAGCTATTGGTATTGGGTTTTATCTTGGTGCACTGTTCTCTTGCCTATTTATCTTCTTTGCTATTAACATCATGCATAGGATTGATATATACATTTCATCTATTTCAAAAGTTATTGAATTATATATAGAATTCGAGAGCAATTCAAATATAAGTTATTTCCTACAAAAAATCAAAGAACATGATTTAAAAGTCACTAATATCGACATGAAAAAACCACAAATTCCAAAACGAAAAGTTGTATGTGGAGTTTTTACTATCAGAAGTTTCAAAAAACTAGAACATCCTAAAATTATATCTATTATAAGCAATTTGGATGGTATAGTATATATAGAGGAGCTCTAAAAGGAGGTAGTTTTCATGATAATTGATGTTACACAAGTTACCCGAGTAGGTAGGGTCTACAGAAAAGGCTCACCACCTTTAAATGTAGAGCAAATAAAATGTTTTGAAGGAACAAAAAAGAATATATCACAACCTTATTTTCTTGTGCTGTTCATAATATGGGAACTCATATAGATGTTATGAGTAAAGATATTGAATTGCCAAATGAAAGATTAATAGCGCCAGGTATAAAGTTTGATGTTTCTCATATAATCGATAGGCCAGTTGAGCTTGATGATTTAGAACTTTCACAGGTTAAAGAAGGTCACTTTGTATTTTTCCAAACTGGCTGGGATGAATTTAGAGATGATGATGAAAAATATAATGCACATCCTGAAATTTCCATGGAAGTCATCAAGTATTTGGTGGATAAGAAAGTCAACATGATTGGAATAGATACCTTAGGACTTGGTAAAGGAAGAAACCATGGGCTTATAGATATTTTTCTTGGGGAACAAAGTATATATGCAATTGAAAACTTAACTAATCTTGATAAGGTACCTAAAGGAGTTTTCAAAGTATATTGTTTACCTATGAAAATAGAAGGATTAGATGCATTTCCTGCTAGAATATTAGTTGAGGTATAATTCCAGGTTATAGAATCTGAATATGATTACACTACTAGCGTTGATTGAACTAATGATAAATTGCATCACAGCATTCTTATTGGATGCAATAAAGGAAGAAGCTTTTCTCCCTCTATTGCATCCACTTTCAATACTATCTGCTATTTAGGTAAAGCGCTTTCACATGTAAGTTAATTTGCTCTACTTCAAAGCATTTAAAATAAGATTGCAGAGTCTCATGGTAGCTACATTATCCTTATCATTAGCAGATGGTATTACTCCATCCTTTAAACATGTAGAAAAATGATTCATTTCTCCAACAAACCCTCTAAGATATATGTCGCGTAAAGTTCCCGACATGGGTGTCATGGATGAGGTAAATACACGATCTTCTTCAGTGTGGGTTGCATAAGGAACTTTGTTATTTTGTTTGCTTTGATGTACAATGACCCTGTTAATTTCTTCCGTTTGTATAAACCCATCATCAAAAGTTACAGTTAAGTTCTCACTCTCTCTTGACCAAGCCGTCATACTAGAAAAATAAAAACTACCCACTACACCAGATTCAAATTTTGTGGAAAAACATTGAGATATATTTTCATTATGACTGTTACTAAATCCAGTAACATCCTTAACTTCACCAAACAGATACCTTACTAAATCAATGATATGTATTGCTGCAAGTTTAATAAAGCTTTCTTCATCTTTACAAAACGGTGTGCCATCCACAGCAAAGTTAACCGTAAAAGAACGTACTTTACCTAGCTCATTGGATAGGATCACTTCTTTTACTTTTTTATAACATGGAGCGAATCGTTTCATAAAGCCAACCATGGAAAAAACTCCATTCGCTTTGGCTAATTCATTTATGATACTAGCTTCTTCTTCATTCCATCCTAATGGTTTATCAACAAATATGTTTTTCCCAAATTTTATACATTCCTGTGCAATTAAAAACTGATCTTTAGGTTGAGCCACAATGATAACACCATCACACTTTTCAGACGCAAGCATCTTCTTATAGTCATCATATGGATTACCTTCACTCCCAAATCTAATCAAAGCTTTCCTTGAGTTTTCTATATTTCGTGTGGCAATGGCTTTGATATTTATTCCTGCTTCAATAGCAGATGGATAGATATTTGTTGAAGCATGAAAACCTGCTCCAATAAAGCATACATCTATTGGTCTCATGTGAATTTCCTCCTTAAGGTAGTACAGTTTCTACTCAATAAATTGCTATATAATACTGGCTCTCTTTTAGTATTACACTGTGTAGAAATATATTCAAGTATTATTATCTCCTATTCATCTCATGTAAAAAAATAGCTGGTTCCTAAAAACCAGCTAAGGCTTCATTGTTTCAATTTTTTCTATTATCCCTATTCTAAATTTTCTTCTCAATTTTTTCTAGTCTTTCTCCAATATTTCTTAATTGATTTACTATTTCCATCATTGTGTTTTCCATTTTTTTTCACTCTTTCATTTTCCATCTTTTCTTTCTCCTTCATACGGTCTATGCCATATGGATTGCTATAATAGTTCATAATTTATCCCCCTTTTGATATGATTTTAATTTATAACTAATCCCAATAGACATTAGAATTAATTACTTAATTCATGCCATCCTTGCGGCATCTGAGAACGGCATGAATTATGGGCACAAACAGATGTTACCTTCTTTTAATTCATGAATCCTTTTCGTTATAGCCTTTATACAGCGACTTTTGTATTAATTATTTTGCATCTAGAAACCAATGTCTTGTATTATTTGCTATTTTAACAAGCGTAAGCATTAAAGGCACTTCTACTAATACACCAACGACTGTAGCGAGAGTTGCACCTGACTGAAGTCCAAATAATGATATTGCTACAGCAACAGCAAGTTCAAAGAAATTACTTGCCCCTACCATTGAAGCTGGTGCGGCTATGCTATGTGGGAGCTTCCAGATCTTTGCCCACCCATAGGCAATAATGAATATAAAGAATGTTTGAATTATAAGAGGTATTGCAATCAATCCAATATGAAGTGGATTGTTTATAATAACTTTTCCCTGGAATGAGAAGATTATTATAAGTGTTAATAAAAGGCCTATAATCGTTATATTATCAAATTTTTTAAGGAATACATTTTCAAAGTAATCTAAGCCTTTCTTTTTAACTATATATTTTCTTGATATATAGCCTCCAGCAAGTGGTATTACTACAAATAATGCTACTGATAAAAATAGAGTATCATAGGGAACTACTATATCTGAAACCCCAAGAAGAAACGCTACAATTGGTGTAAATGCAAAGAGTAATATGAGATCATTTACAGCAACCTGAACCAGTGTATATGCAGGATCGCCATCGGTTAAGTGGCTCCAGACAAATACCATTGCTGTACAAGGTGCTGCTCCAAGGAGAACTGCTCCCGCTAAATAGTCAGTTGCCAAGCTAGCTGATATAAGTGTTTTAAAAACCACTTTCAAGAAAAAAGCTGCGATTAAATACATTGTAAAGGGCTTTATAGCCCAGTTTGTAATACAAGTTACTGTCAAGCCCTTTGGCTTCCTAGTAGCCTCAACGATACTTGAAAAGTCAATTTTGAGCATCATAGGGTAAATCATGAGCCATATAAGAATTGCCACAGGTATTGAAACCTGTGCATATTCAAACTTACTCAAAGCCTTAGGAAATGCCGGTACTACCTGGCCTATAACAACTCCTGCAACTATACATAATGCTACCCAAATTGTTAGATATCTTCCAAAAAAGTCTAGTCCTTCGTCTTGCTTTTTGATTTCCTTTGACATATTATTTCTCCTTCACCTACTTATTCTTCCACTCATTTACCCTTAATTACTTTTTCACATAGATATATATACATGTGTCTATGTTAAGAATAAAAATTTTTGTTTGTTGTTAAAATCTATCATTTACTAAGATGCTTTCTTATTTCATCAACCTTTGCCACCTTTCCCATAACTACTACCTTTTCATCAACTACTAATGCCGGTGTCTTCATAACACCATACTTCATTATTTCCTTAAAGTCTTGAACTTTTTCAATAGTTGCATTAATACCCAATCCTTCTACAGCCTTTTTAGCATTTTCTTCAAGTTTTTTACAGTTTACACATCCTGAACCTAAAACTCTAATTATCATTTAAATTCCTCCTTTAATTAATAAATACTTTGAGTCTTTTATACTAAATTAACAAGTGAGCTACTCCATTAAATAAGTATCCAACTACAATAATCCCAATACCAGTAATAATTACAAAAGCTGTTATAAGTTTAGGTTTTATGACCTTCCTTAAAAGTATCATCTCTGGAAGAGATAGTGCAGTAGTTGCCATCATAAATGATAGAGCAGTTCCTATTCCTACCCCTTTATTAATTAGTGCCTCCGCAATTGGTATGGTACCTAAAGCATTTGAATATAGTGGAATTCCAATTATCACTCCTACAAGTACTGCTAGAGGATTGTTTGGGCCGGCATACTTAGCTAGTATTGGTGCTGGAGCCCATCCGTGAATAGTCGCTCCTACGGCAATCCCGGCTACTAAATATATCCATATTCTTTTTATAATTTCCTTAACATTATCTAAGGCGAATTTAATTCTATCATGATTGCTTAAATCTTCAATTGCTATTTCGCCCATTTGTATTTCATATACATATTCCTCGACTTCCTTTTCTAAACCCAGAATACCTATTAACAAACCTCCTCCTACTCCTACTACAACTGCTGTAATGATATAGGCTACAGCAATCTTCCATCCAAAGGATGCTAGAAGTATGGCAAAAGCTGCTTCATTTGCTATTGGTGATGTTATTAGAAATGAAAAAGTTACTCCCAGAGGTACACCTGCTTCAACAAAACCAATAAAAATTGGAACCGATGAACATGAACAAAATGGAGTTACTAATCCCAAGAGTGATGCCATAATATTACCTGTGATGCCGCTGAACTTACTTAGTATTTTTTTAGTTCTTTCCGGAGGAAAATAACTTCTTATATATGAAATTGTAAAAATCATAATACCAAGCAAAATAAGTATTTTAATTGTATCGTAGATAAAAAAATGTATACTTGAACCTAATTTTGTGGCCATTGAGATCCCAAATACACTTTCAACTAAGCTTTCAACTATATTGTAAAGCCATCTGAATTGAAACATATTATTTAACCATTCTAGCAATTTAATCAACTCCCTATCTTTTCAGTTATAATGTTTATTTCTTTTATAACTCCTTTTAATTAAATACTGTAATAATTCTCAAATCACCCCTTTGCATAAATCTATCACGTCATCAAATTAATATATTATAAAATTCTAATATACTAATTTACTAATATAGTATTCCATTCTTTTCTATTTGTCAATAATCAAAACTGATTTTTTTCATTGAATTACTAAAATAAATATCATAAAACTTAAGACCAGTTAGCAAAGCCAACAGTTTCTAAATAAAACAACTATTGTCTTTCTGTCTAACTGGTCTTGTATAAAAATAAAGTTATGGTAGACGTATTAAGTCTGTATTTTAGATTGGAAAATTGCCTATTTACGGACTGTAAATAGGCAATTTTTCTTTCGGTTATGAAATTTGTCTAGATACGTTTATGCCAGATATATCAATATTAGTAGTAACCTTTGGCTTTATTACAATTCTATTGACACATTGTTTTGTATCGTTATCTTCATTTTCTTTTTCACTTTCCATTTCATTTACGGCCTTTTCTTTATCTACCATTTTGACCCTCCTTACCATTTTTTATTAAGTTGGGCAAACTACATAAACATCATCTAAGAAAATTTACTTCTACATATAATTTTAAAATAGCCATATACCATATTAACTATACGTTTCTATCAAGTGTAAGTTATGCAATTTACTTACCTATAAAGGAAAGCCATAAAAGTCCGACTCCTCTCCCAAGCCTTCCCACTAATAAAGTATGCTTCAAACATAAATTTGTTATAAGTTTTATATTGTAAAGCTTCATTTATACTAACCTAAAAAACCTGAAAAGCTCTAATTATCCATTTTAATATAAACTTACATAACTCTTGATATTTCTACTTCTTCATCTTCTCCACAGCTAAATATCAATCTACATTGTTCATTTTTCTTTTTCACTTTTTCATAATACAGTAACATATCATAATCAAAGGTAAGTACTTTAGACTTTTCCTTATTTTTTCCCTGAGCAGTTCTTAACATCTCTATTTCAAACTCTAATAATTGTATAATAAACTTATCCCCTATTTTATGTTTTATAAAATCTTCTAAACTACAGAGCATTTCTTGCCTAACATCACTTAATTTACTTTCATAATAAAGTGTTTTTGTTAATAAAATAACTATTCTCTCTATTTCCTGTTCATATTCGATATAAAAATTTAATATATTGGAGTTATAATATGTTATTATTTCATCTATCGTCCTAGGTACCCTAAAGAACAGAGTAGTATATATAGAAGAAATAAATACGTCCAGATTCATGTATTTCCTTTGAAGCTCATTATTTATTGTAAATAAGCTCGAAAACAAATATGGATGCTGTTTGATAAAATCTACTTGCTTGATTCCAGGGTACTCAAACAAAATAAGTTTCCTTTCATCAAAAAATAAATTATCCTTCTCTGTAAAATAAATTTGTGAACCAGGACAACATACGCATTTGTATAGAGTTATTTTCTCAATTGACATCTTTTCAACGCAAAATCTTATTAAATCCATAGTTTGTAATAAATCATCTTCTGTTTCATTGGGTAATCCATAAATAAAAGCTGTTTTCATCTCAATATTATGTTTAATTAATAGCCTTATTGTATCTTTAACCTCAGATAAATTTATATTTTTATTAATTTCTTTTTGCATTCGCTGTGAACCAGTCTCAATACCTAAAAAAACAATATTGCATCCGGCCCTTGCCATTAAGCTAATCATTTCTTCATCTAGTGTGTCTATTCTTGCGCTACAACCCCATCCAATATTGATGTTTAAGTCAATTAGTTTCCTGCAAAATTCTAAAATATGTCTTCTATTGACTGTAAATAAATCATGTACAAAGTTAAATTTTCTAATATCATATTTATTCATATAATATTCTATTTCAGTAATTAATCTATCTATACTCTTTAACCTTACCTTGTTCCAAAAAGTTTTAGTACAACAAAATGAACAGCTATAGGGACATCCTCTTCCCGTCTCGATAGGAAATATAGTTGGTAGAGTATTCTTATCTAGTTTTAACATAGGTAGCCCATCCAAATCCTCATTTAATTGCTGAGACTCATTACATATTATTTTATTTGATTTCTTATAGCTAACGCCTTTAATATCTTCTATACTTTTTTTATTATTCAAGTAATCTAGAATACTTATTATATTTTTTTCTCCTTCACCAATAGCAATTAGATCGATAAAATCTATGACCTCCAGCGTTTCTAGTCTACATAGACTAGCCTGTGGCCCTGCAAGAATTACTCTAATATTTTTGTCTATTTCTTTTATTCTCTTAGCTACTATCAAAGTAATAAAATAAGAACTTTCTAGTGTGTAAAATGATACTACTTTAGGCTCCTTAGCTAATATATAATCTACAATGATTTTATAATTATTTTCAAGAAGAATATCACATGGTAATTTGTTTTCTACACACAGATTACTAAAGCTAATTACTTCTGAAGTGTAGTCTGATGTTGTATTAATTATGGTTGACAATAAGTTAATTCCTATGGGGAAAGAAAATGATCGTGATTGTGTAAAAGCATCTATAATAAAATATCCATTTACTCATCCTTTCTCTATAAGGTTTGCATAGAAAAAATGATTTTACTCAAAGATTCTGATCTAGTTTAGTTAGATTCTCAAACTATAGACATCTAGATATACTAACCTCCCCATCTTCTGTACAAGTAAAAATCATTTTACATTTTTCTTTCCTCTTTTCTGACTCATTATAATACACTAGCATATCGTAATCGAATGTAAGTGTTTTAGATTCATAGCTATTCTTATTCAGTGCAGCGCTCATTATTTCTACTTCAAATTGAAATAACTGTACAATAAAATCACTTTTCATTTTATTCCTAATAAATTTTTCTAGGTTATCCAATGTTTCTTCATCACTTATTTTTTCTTCATAATAAAGTGCTCTAGTTATTAACCCTTCTATTCTTTTAACTTCCTCTTCGTACTCAAGATAAAAATCTAATATGTTATTGTTGTAGTATGATATTATTTCTTTTACTGTTTTCGGTATCCTAAGTACAAAAAGACTATATAGATAATTGGCAAATGTATTTAGGTAAAAATATTTGTCAATTGATGCATTATTTATAGAAAATAAACTTGAAAATAGATTAGGGTAACGTTTAATAAAGTCTATATGATTTTTTGCCGGGAAAGCAAATAAATTTAGGTTTCTTTCATCAAAAACTAAATTATTTCTATTTGTATTGTATATTTGGCTACCAGGATAACACATGTATCTTACTAGTTTCATTGATGAAATTGGTATTTCTTCAACGTAAAATCTGTAAAAATCTATAGTTTCTTGTAAGTCTTTTTCTTCTTCTGTAGGAAATCTATAAATTAAGTTTACACCCACATGCATATATCTATTAATGAGCTCAATTGTATCTTTAGCCTTTGAGATATTGAGGTTCTTATTAATTTCTTTTTGCATTCGCTCAGAACCTGTCTCAATACCTAGACAAATTCTCCAGCAACCTGCCTTAGCCATTAAGTCAACCATTTCTTCATCTATGGTATCGGCTCTTGAGTCACAGTCCCACTCTATGTCAATCCCTAAATCAATCAATCTATTACAAAATTCTAAAACATGATTTTTATTTGCAGTAAATAGATCATGGACAAAATTAAATTTTTTAATATTATAGTTAGACACATAGTACTTTATTTCATCAATTATTCTATCGATACTTTTTAACCTTACCCTGCGCCTCCAGAAGGTTTTAGTAGCACAAAAAGTACAGTTATAAGGGCATCCTCTGCCTGTTTCGATTTGAACCGTTTCAGGTAGGGCATCCTTATCTAGTTTAATCATAGGAAGTTCATCTAAGTCATCAATTAATGGCTGGGGTTCATTGAAGACTATCTTATTTGACTTCTTATAGCAAAGCCCTTTGATATTTTCTATTTTTTCTTTACCATTAAAATAATCTAAAATGCTAACTATATTTTGTTCTCCTTCACCTATGGCAATCAAATCAATAAAATCAAAGGACTCTAGAGTTTCAGAGCTACATAAACTAGCATGGGGACCAGCAAAGATAATCTTAATATTTTTATCTATTTTTTTTATGTTTTTTGCTACGATTAAAGATATATAGTATGAATTTTCCATGGTATAAAATGAGATTATTTTAGGTTGCTTATCTAATATATACTTTACAATTGTTTCAAAATTCTCTTCCAGATATATATCACGTGTTAATTTTTTCTGCGTAATTAGAGAGGTAAAATCAATTACTTCCGAAGTATAGTCTGAAGTCGTATTTACTATAGTTGATAATAAATTAATTCCTATCGGAAAATAAAGTACACCATTTTGTGTAAACGCATTAATAAACAATAAATCGATTGTACTCATCCTTTCTCTGTTTAAAATATCTAAAAATTAAATGTATAAAACGTTTATGCCATTTCCACTACATCCTATGTTGTTTTGTTGAATTAGTGATAGATTCTATTGGAACAGGCTTTTTTTTCAACAATAAAAAAGAGAACTACTTTAGTAGCTCCCTATCATAGAGATATGTTCTTCCACATTCTCAACCATCCTTTTTCACCTAGTTCTTTTAGTTGTTCTTGATTTAGTATTAAGTTTTGATCAAGTAAATCAGAACTTTTACATAAAACTTAATCAACAATAACTAGACAATTAATCACCTCAACAGTTTTATCATATATTCTTTAAACTTTTTTGCTTCTTCTTCTGACAATTTGCTTTCCACATACTTACCCATGCGTTTAAGGGAATTAATTTCACCTTGCTTGACTGCCTTTCCCTTCTCACTTAGCCTTATAAAATATACCCTTTTATCTTCTAATGACTGTTCTTTGTATACAAGGCCTTCTGATTCCATTTTTCGTACCGCCACTGAAGTAGAAGCCTTAGTTATATCTAACGCCTTCGCAATTGAGCTTATGGTTGCGTCCTCAGAATTCGCTACAACTTCTAGTACTCTAAAACTTCCGTAACTAATTTTTTCAAGTTCTTCTTCACCAATAAGTTTTATCTTTTCAGCTCTCACCATTTCACTCATTTTATCAGTTAATTTATCTATTATCTGATACAGTTCCATTCTAACACCTCATTGCATCTTAGCCCGGATTATCCATAGGAACTTCAAAAAACTGCTACGTCCTTTTGATTCCAATGCATTCATCGTTTTTTCAACATACTGTCTAGTATGCCTTCAAAATCGATAAAGGCCTTAGAAACAAAACTACTTGCACTTTTCCAAACTTTCTATGAATAATCCAAGCTTAGTTCTCATTATAGTAATTTTATCATTGAACATCCAATGACTCAAGGAGGTATAGAGAAAATAGAATTGGACTATTATATGTTTAAATTTATTTTTTTTCTATTAAGTCTTTGCTCTTCTTTTAAAAATGGGATATGAACTATTAACTTCAATAACATACCTACACCTAGAATCAGTATCGATATCCATACTGGATAACTTTCAAAAAGAATTCCATAGACATACATCCCTATAATTCTTGAGAATGATATAAAAATAATAAATACAGATATAAAACGTCCTAACATATTTTCTGGAACTGCAGTCTGATAAAAGGTCCTAAAGAAAACTCCATAGAACCCAAATGAAAGAAACATTACAAAACATGCAATAGAAAGATATATTACTGGAAGATTTACTGAACTGCTAATAAAATCTACAATTGGATTAAAAATCACAACAGCAAAGAAAAATACGGATATCATCATTCCTAAAATACCTATGTTAATATTTCTTGATATATCTTTATCTTTAATTGCAAATGCTAAAAACCCAGCAAGAATAGTTGCAACAGATATGGTTGCCCTCACTATTCCATAGTGTAATTCTGGAGATTTGAATGTTACCAGAAGTAAAGAAATAATCCCAACTTCTATAAATGGAATTAAAAAAAGATGTGTTAATGCGCCATTTACTACTAATGAACCAACTCTAATATCTTTTTCAATAGACTAAATACACTTAACATATCTTTTAAAATCTTTCCTTTTTTCTCAGTTATGGTATCATCAAACTTCAATAACATTTCAGAAATCGCTGAAATAATAAAAGTAATTGCATCAACTAAAATTATAATGAAAAGTCCGCCAGATACATATAATGCACTGGCTATTAGTGGTGAAATAACCTTAAGTGAATTATCTATAGTCTGGTCAAATGAATTGACATCTCTTCTATCTTCAGGAAGAACAATTTTAGGAATAACTGATACTGAAGCCGGTATAAAAAATGTGTCTGCTATTGCAAATGTAAGAATAACGAAATATATAGTTGGAAGACTGTAATTATTAAATAGTAATATTCCTATCAAGGCTACGCCTCTTACCAAATCTAAAAAAATCATTAACTTCTTTTTGGAAACTCTATCAACTATTGCACCTGAGAAAGAGCTAAAAATTAGTCTTGGAATATAGGCAATTGCCATAATTGTACCAAAAGCTTTCGGTGAATTTGTAATCTTTAAAACATGTAAAGCTAGGGCCGTCATAAGCATTACATCGCCAAAAATTGAAGTACTTCTACCAAAAATAAGTAACAGTATGTTCTTGTTTCTAAGTATCCCTTTCATAAATACCCCACCTTCTAAGAAAAATAATAAATATAGCCATATAATTAGTTAGTTAATTCTAACTAATTATATGGCTATATTCTATAACAGTATAATGCTATTGTCAATTTTATTATTCAAGATATCATTAAGATTAAAATAGTTTTCTATTCATCTTCAAGTTAAGTTTTAGTTTATTAAAATATACTGTCAAAAAGGTGTAGGTATATTAGAACTTTGGTTACGCATATCTGTATATTTTATTTTTTTACGTCTTTAGAAGCATCCTTCCACATTCTCAACCATTCTTTTTCACCTTGTACCTTTAGTTGTTCTTGATTTAGCACTAAGTCCTGTCCAATTTTTAGCCAACTCGCTGAAAATTTCTCAAATCGGCTACATGGAAATGATTTACATTCATAGCAATATCTATAACCCTTTTTCTCTATGCAACATACATAAATGCCTTTACATCTTCTTTTCTTACAATGATCTTCTGCACCCAGACAAGTATTTTTTTCTCTTAAATAATTGGGACAAACACCACAGTAAATACCACATGGTGGTATAAACCCATCATATTCTTTCATATATATCAGCCCCCCTTCATAAAGAGTTGAGAATACGTAGTTACTATCATCTTATTATCTAATCAATTAATACCCCACTATGTTAACCTGTTAATCCATTATTTCCACTTGTCAGAAAAAATTATATCATTTCTACTTTCGTTATTTTTTCCTTTGGAGTTTCACCTGCATACCCTATAGGGACAAGAAGCTGACAAGTGATATGCTTTGGTAGCCCTAATATTTTATTTATTTTTTCTATGTCAATAAAGTCAACTAAACAGCCACGCAAATCATGGGAAACAGCTGTTAGAATCATATGCTGAGCGGCTATGTACACAGGCGTACTTTGCATTAAGGTTTTACACACTTTACGATCTTTATGTTCTATTAGGAAATTAACGACTTCCTCACCATATCTAAGTTTATTTCCAACAACACCATAGTCATCATCCTTTTGCTCACTAATATCCCAGCTAATATCACAACAGCAAACCAAAATAACAGGTGCTTTTGCTACCCACTCCGCCAATAATGTTGCACCCGCAATTTCTTTTTTTACTTTATTATCTTTTATTACTCCAAAATAATAGTTACAGGTATCTGTTTCAGGAGCAAGCTTTGCACTTTCCAAAATATCATTAATAATACTATCACTTATATCAATGTCTTTAAATTTCCTTACGGACCTTCTTTTTTTAATTGCTTCTAATAACTCCATAATATCCTCCCTTTTGTTAATCATTATATTAATATTAACTTTCAAAATTACTATACTTATATAATCCTATTCTATCTTATAGGTGGCAGAAGAATAATACTGTCACCTTATTATCTAATCAATTCATATCCCACTATTATTAGTTATGCAAATTTTGTAAAACTCCTTTGACTAATTTTGTTGTTATGTAGTTAGATTTTCTAAATAGAAAAATAGAACTACTCTAGTAGCCCTACATCGTTCAAATTAATGTGTTATAATAATTACATAATTGTAAAATAGTACCTAATAAATAATCAACTCCTACATCTTCGCTATATATATAAGATTAACATTTTAATTATTATTTTATAGGTATTTGGAGTATATTGTTGCTAAAATTGGGGGTTTTGTAGATGAAAGCTAAACTAAGTTGTGTCATAATCATATTTCTGCTTAGTGTAACGTTATGTAGTTGTACCACCTACACAAATAAGGTTGGTGAAAGCACTTCTGAAATAGATCCATATTTTCAAGAAGACAAACTTCAATATACTGATATTATTGGAAATCCCGAATTATCTAAAACTATTTTCAATGATGAACTTCACTTAAAAAGTCTAACTAGCCATATATTCTACTACTCTCTAGGACAGTATAATTTTGTAATTAATTTCGATAGCTCTGTAACTAGTGCAGAAATAGATACCTTTATGTCATACTTTTCTCGCTCATTTATTAGTATGCACCCGGCTGTAATAGGAGCCCTTCCTTACGACTCTCAATTAATGGGCATATTAAAATCTGAGGATGAACCATTCGAAAAATTAAGTTTGAGAGTATATATTAATGATGTTAAGACTTTTAGATATGACTATACATTTAAAGATTTAAAGCTAACATCGTGTAAATATTGGGAAAATGTTTATAATGACTATACTTTTAAAGCTCTAAAAAGCAAGTCTGCCGAGGACTTTATTAAGAAGAATGGGAACCGACGTAGAACCATTAACATTAGAAATACCTTTAAAAATGATGGGGTTATTATAGCAAATGTAATGGGTGATAAAAGGTACAGCGATAGATATATAAGTAAGATGAAAGAGAAGATAGCATATGATCTAGCACCAGCTTTGGAAAAAGAGAGCTTTGATAAGTATGGTACTAATTCTCAATATCTTGGAATAGTACTACAGTTTGAAACCTCTAAAAATATCTATGACGAATATGTATATTATAATGGTAAAGATGAAGACAAAGGCTGGATTAATGTAAACTGGATGGACTATAAATTTTTATCTACTTATATCCAAAATTAATAATTTAGGTGACAGGACACAGGTGTCAACCGACATATAGTTAGATCTTTTGCATAGAAAAAAGAGCTACTTTAGTAGCCCCCCTATCCTTCAGTAAATTCAGTTTTAGAGAAACGTACTAATAAAAAGATGTTATTATATACATCCTCTGACATCTATATTTCTCGCTTCTGCAATTATTTCATCAGGAAATCCTACATATTTCAAAAGTTTTATTGCATTTTTTGAGTTTGATACTCCTTTATATATTTTATAATCAAAAGTAATATCTTTTTCTTGCATTTTTTCGGTAAAATGATAATTATCATATACAGTATCTAAGATTTGCGTTAACTCAATATCATGGGAAGCAACAATGGCAATGCAATTCTTTTTGTATAAAAACCTTAATATGGAAGCTGAAGCTGCAATTCTTTCCTCAGTGTTGGTTCCCCGTAAAATCTCATCAATTACGCAAATGACCAATCTTTCTTTGCTTAAATTTTGAATAATTCGTTTCAAATACTTAATTTCTTTAATGTAATAGCTCTCTCCTGCCATCAAGTCATCACGTACAGCCATTGAAGTAATAACTCTTGCATAGGGTAAAATCATCTGTTTGGCCATACATGTGTGTATACTTTGTGCAAGGATTACATTTATTGCAATCGCTTTTATATAAGTAGATTTGCCTGATGCATTTGAACCGGTAATAATACAGCTATTATCTAAATTAACTGTATTACAAATGGGCTCATCAATTAAGGGGTGATATATTTGCTCCATTCGTAGTACATGTTCTTCACTAAATGTCGGCTTACAATATAAAGGAAGACTCTCTCGGAATGAAGCTGTAGTTATTGCCATATCAATCTCACCAAGTATTTTATATAACTCCATAAACTCTTTTCGTCTAACCTTCAACGTACGTATAATTTGGTCATATTTTACAAAATCCCATAAAGTCGCTCCTATCACGTAATCGTATATTAGACCTACGATATCTCCCGAGAGCGCAGCTTCCTTTTTCCTTTGAATTATGCTAATCATATATGATAACTTTTTAAATAGATTAGCTTCTTTCTTTAAGTCAGAGAATTTACTTTCATATGAGAATCTCCTAGTATCAGCAATTCGATTTCCAATACTTATAACCCCAATGATACTATTAAGCATATCAAGGTTAAGCTCATATTTAATCTTGCCTATGGCATAAATCACCATATTAATAAGAAATACTCCCACAGTAATAAAAAGGAGTTTGGGATCTTGTAAAATAATTGCTGGAAGAACTGACAACGCTAACAATATCTGCATTGTCCAATATCTCCATATACCTGGAATTCTATTTGAATCCAAATTATCCATAAATATTGGTAAATAATAACTGCCATCATCTTTTTCAAGACTACAAAGCAAAAGCTGTATTTCTTCTCTTTCCTTATCATTAGATGTAAAAAATGAAACTTTCTTTTCAAATAATTCTCTATAGAAATTATTTTTAGGCAGACAATGGAGTTTAGAATACAATATCTGCTCACCTACAAAAGAATTGCAATTATTGATTCGACGAAATACATTATTCATTTCTAAATCGTTCCATGTTACGTCATCAATCTTTTCATCATTTGATACTGATTCTGTATATTTGCTCCAATGATAACCAATTTTTTCACAGCTATATTTCTCTATTATAGGCTTTTTACCAAATTGGCCTCTTATCCTAGCACGTAGTTTTCTAATATTAGTTTTTTTTACGAACATGCTCACAAAATAAACAAGGATAAGCATAATCACTATAGTTATTATTTGCATGTTTTATCCTCCTGTAAGTAACAGTATGTATTTAATGTCACCTTATTGAGAAATACATATTCGCCTGTTTTCATATATTTCAACTTACTTCCACTCCTTATACTGCTTCCATTTTTTGTTATTATATTCTAGTATTATATCATTTGTAAGACAATTATATTTTCTATCAAGTACTGCATGTATTTTATCATAATTTATGTGTTTTCCAATTTTGTATATTCTAACTCCTACACGAGCGTTATGTCTATAAATTGATGGAAAATCTATCAGTATTCCTTCTTTAGCAGAATCGAACAAGTATTTTAGTATTTCTTTTGGGATTGGCTCAACTTTTTTCCTTCTCCCCTTCATTTCCCTTATAATTTTTCCTTCTATAACATTCATATAGTCTTCTATGCTTTTCATGTATATTCTTGTCCAATAGCTATCATCATGGGCTAAATATGCATAAGTATTATTCAATCTTTCTATAAATGGAGTTTTCAATGGCTGAAACTTATGACTCATATATAAAAGCTCTGCCAGCTCTTCTGGAGTAATCATATCAATTCCATTTTTATCGGAAAAATCTACCCAGCAAAAGTTGCCATAGCTGTATACATCGTCACACAATAATTCATTCATATTGTCATCATCAGCATATTCAAAAAAGGTGTGATTATGTAATTTACCTGCCCAAAATTGGCCTTGCATTAGTAAGATATTTTTAGGTTTTACAGTTATGTATTCCATAAACTCAACAAATTCTGCTCCACAAGTAAAAATCTCATTATTTTCTTCGTTTATATTGATATAATAAAAATCTCGACACTTTATCATATAGATCTCCCCACAACATAAGTTTAAATAGTCTCTATCTACTCAATTCATAATCAATTATACTATTTATACAAATTTTTTAGGAATCCTTTGACTAATTTTGTCGATATATTAGTTAGATTTTCTACATAAAAAAAGGGGTCTCAGAATGATGAATTTCTGAAACACCCCAGGGCTGTGGCTGTCTATCAATTTTTTTCTTTAATACTCGTATATGCACCACTAAACATCGCAAACAATAGTCCTGTAATCGGGAACACAATCCAATTGATATGCCATTGTTGAAAGATTAAACCAGTTATTAAAAAGATAATAACGGCAAGCGGCCACACAATTGCAGCAACAGCACTAATAACTTTGTTGTTCTCTTTATTGAGCTTTGGATGTTCTTCAATTTTTAATAATTTTTTGTAGCTTATCTGAATCCATCCAAAATATATGAAAATATAGACAGCAATCGAAATGATAAGCAATAGAACAACCACGCCATAACTTGCTGCATTATCATTTATCACTGATATTATAAATAGAGCAATCGGTGATAAAATACACAACATTACACCAATAATTACAGATAGTATATATGTTGAATGAAACGAATTTTTCTTGTTTTCAATAGACTTTCTTACATGAGCCGATAGTTCAAAACTATTTTCTATATGCTTATGTTTATCAATGACCAATCCAGCATAGGTAAACATCCCCCCGGCTATGGCAACAAGTGAAAATAAAGGAATG
>JMSU01000222.1_pt1 | contig 19806 bp, 19 predicted proteins | sample 179011 | NCBI WGS metagenome assembly JMSU01 (sample SAMN02769580, study PRJNA246767) | bioreactor metagenome | isolation source: Culture-1 Bioreactor ArsB derived from microbial biomass from the upper 2 cm... | place: Germany: Bremen | collected day 87 after inoculation
GCTTGAGCCTGAGCTTCCAGCTAATATGATCAAAGATAACATTGAGCTAAATAAGGTGCAGCTGGGTAAAGGGGATCAGGATGCTCTTGCAGCCTTCGAAGCAGGAAAGGAGGAGGGGTATGGAGGAGAATAAACCCTGTCGACCTCCTGAAGGAGCACTTGATTTGTATGTATTGCGAAGTCGTTATTCCAGAAAAGGTCTTGCCCGGCACTTTTCCTGAAGATGCCGGAAAACCTGAAAAGAATATCTTGAAGATGGCTGTGCAGGAAACCAAACGTAAGGTGAAAGAGATCATTCTGGCCATGGAAAACGTCAGCAGCGAAGCGTTACGCATACGCATCCCTGATGCTCAGTATATTCGCGCAATGTTGCGCGCAGAATATATGTTTTATGCCAGTCTTTCCGGAAGAAAAAGTATTCTTCGTTACGTAACAGGTGAAGGCGAGAATGAGTCGCAGGTTATGCGAAAATTTATGTCCTCATATGGCCTGGAAAGAGATTGTGATCTTAAAAAATTCGAAAACCGGATTCGAAAGTACTTTAACAATTCCGGTACGGACGAGCATCTTGCTCACGATGCCATCAATTTTATGCACCACTGTCTGAAAGCCCCGTCTTCAAAGGAGTAATATGGTGAGTACACAACTTGAACAAACACGCCAAGCTGCACTTTCAGTTGTTAGGGGTATTGTTTTGCCTCGTATTTCTCGAAAGCTCATCGCAGAATTTAACAATTCAGGAGAAAACGATTATCGGCTGCTGGGCAGAATTGTCGGTCAGCATGAACGGGTCTTAAAAGCTCGTTTTGACAGTATTACCAACTCTCATGAATTGAATGATCTAAGGCTTATTTACCGTGAAGAGGAACTTGAGCATTCCATCCGCTCAAAATATCTCATCGAACGTTTCAAAAAATTAAAACCTATGGTGGACAAAATAACGTCGCAGCTTTCAAGGATTGAGACTGAACTTGGCTGTATTGATCGCGTTGCATCAGATTCTCAGGCACTGCCTGATGTTATTGATGACACCCTATTACGTTTTGGAATTGTGTCGCAGGATAAGTGTGCGCAAAAACAACTACATGGAGAGCTGTCATGATGGATTATCTTACTCAGCAATCCCCTGAACACGGTCTTGTCCAGCGCCTTGTTCAGGCGAGTTCACAACTTCAGCGTGAAGAAGGTTTTTGTTCAGATAAGCAGCAGGATATTGCCCGGTCTTTAGGAATAAATTGGTTTCAAGCTACTTCTTTCAAGCAGGCCTTAAAAAGCATCGACACTTTTTTGAAAGATCATAAGTCAGAACCGACGCAGGAAATGGCTCTTGTCAAAGGGCTTAAGACCTTGCTTAGCGAATTGCTCCCGACATTATTTGCTCTTCGTTTAAGCGAAGACTGTGCGGATTATATGCCGGATGAAAATGGTCTGCTGGAACGTCTGCGTCATCATTATGTGTTGGAATTGATCTACCAGGAGCGGTATGCGCAGCCTAAAAAAGATTCTTCAGCTCAGATTCTGGATGGTATGGGGAGTCCTCTTCAAAATTCATTAGGCATTGATCTCTGGTTTGCTAATCTGGATTCAGCAATCCGCTATGTTTACGATGAACTGGGGCTGAATAAAGCTTACGTGAAAAATATTATCTCAGGGAATATTAATCCTTTATTAGAAGATTCCAAGATCAGCCAGACGGATAAGAGTTTGTTCGTTAAGTTTATTTCTGCAGTGGAGAGTACGCGCAAAGAACTGGAAGCAGACTATGAAAAGAAATCTCGTCATTTTCGCCCGAACCAATTGTCATCGCTGATTCCATCCATGGACGAGATAAGACCTTTAATTAGGTCTAACATTCATGAAGAATATCTGACCGAAGAGAAAAAAGCTGCAAGGGGAGAGCATGTTCAACATGAGCAAAGTCTACCAAGTGAGAGTCCACAGACGGCCCGGCAGCTTGAACAGCCCCGGCAGGAGAAACGGGATATGGCTCCTTTACTGCTGGACTTTATAAAGACCTTGGGAGGCAACTAACAATGCCTCTTACCAATGACCTTATTTCAAGTCTCGTCACTGCCTGTTGTCAGGATGTGAATGTAGACCGGAAAGAGAAAGCACATCTTGTCAGATTGGCGGAAATAACACTTACCACTTTTGAAGCCGATGGGGATGTTTCCCCTGAAACCTATATTGCTTTCCTTCAAGAGCTTAGAAGTCTTTGTGTGACCCTCTCAGAGGGAAAAGAGCGGACCCGTGAAAAATGGGAAAAAAGAGTTCAGGCTGCCAAGACAGAGGGGGAAGATAGTCTGGATGAAGTTTATGCCAGTATTTATGCCATAGCGGGAACTGATCCGAAACCGGAGGTTGTTCGCCGTATCTTAACTGCAATTGTCAATTGTGAACGTTCATCTGTTCCCAGCGAATTCCAGAATGAGTTTCTCAGGTTGCAGAAAGCTTTCGGGATTGACAAGTTTTTAGACAATTAACCGGGCGGTTATTTCATGGACAACTCACTTGAAAAGGCCTTGAGAGAGGTTATAAAAATCGAAGAGGAAAAGGGGATAGCTCTACAGCCGACGCATATGTGCTATCCGGCAGGGGCGTCCGGTTTTGCCAGATTGTCAAGTTTTGTAAAGCCTGTGACGGTCTTGCTGCTGCTGATTGCAGCTGTTTTTGTCGGTATCTCGATGTTCTTAACTTTTTCTTCGAAGAGTCAAAGTTATCTTTTGGAAGGCAATAAAGAATTAAGATCAGAGTTGCAGGCCAAAGAGAGTGTTTTGAAAGAGCTTGATTTAATTTCAAACGGAATGATGATTAAGGAATTGCAAGTTCGTTTCGGGAACTATGCTGAAGGCGGTGATTTTAAATATTTCACTTACAAAGACGGTTCTCAAAATACAATCATTTTTAAAACAAGTGATCCGAATTTTAAGGAAGTGGTGCAGAGTAATAAAGGAATTTATTTATACATCACGACCGATGGTCCTATTACACCAAGAACCAAATATACTCTTTTTGGCTATATGCTCGAAAAGTTGCCGATGCTTAAGTTCATTTCATCCAAGGGGAATTTAAAGAAAGAAATTACTTTAAGTGAAGGATGGGTTGAGTGGGGGCAGGCACTGATAAAGGAAAATTCTATCAGTATTCCTTTAAGACCTGATTTTACAGAATTTAAGAATGTTGTACTTAAAAAAGGATATCTTGAACTCCCTTATACCAGAATGGGGAAAGTAGAATGAGGTGGGATTCTCTGGGGTATAAATCTAAGAACCTTATCCGTTCTGTTTGTAAGGACTTGAAAAGGAAACAGTATGGTATAGATTTTCAAGTGAGTAGAGTGGCTGCAGCACTTGAACGGACCTGGACTATTGATAAGCTTGTAGTCATTTTTGTTTCACTCCTAGCTGTCGCTGTAGCATTGTATTCTACACTGCAAGCAAATGCTTTTTTAACCAAAGAAGCAGCTGATAGAGACGGTGATATTCTCCGTCGTGTTTTTATTGGTGAAGTAAATAGCAATTCCACTGGGGTGCTGGATGATCCTGAGTTTCTAGCAAAGCTTATTTCATCTGGAACAATGCAGTATGATTGTACTGTAGATTCTCAATTTGGACAAAGAACGGTGTTTATTGTGTGGGTATCCAAAAATGGGGCATCTTTAAGCGAGGCTCGCATTGAAGATGATTTAAACAAAAATACATACAGAGTAAATGTTTTTGAACCTGAGGGAGATAGTCGTACAATCTATACAACTCCAAAAGCTGAAGATGTAAAAATAGAAAGACATGGTATATATCCATATATAAAAGTTATTAATTCATCAGTGCATGAAAAAATTAAGACTATTGCAACAGACAATCAGAAAGGGGTATTATGTCTAGACATAGAACTTGTCGGGGAGCGTCAGTAGTTTTTGTATTGTGTTGTATGCTGGTTGTTTTTTTATGTCCATCTACTGCTTTAAGCTCTAAAGTCTGCAAAAGGGGGAGTGCTGCTGAATTACTATTGCATTGTGCCGGTGAAAAATATCCTGATAAGAGGGAGTATTCTATTACTGGTAATCATCCTAATGTTAGAGCTGTAACAATTTTTGAAAGTAAGCGTAAGTGGTATGGGGACAGGATACAAAAAGACTTATACCGTATTGAAGAGTGTGAGCTGAGTTTGAAAGTTCGAAGAGAGTTAGACGTAGAAGACGGATGGTTTACATATTTGACTCCAGGGCTTGTTAAGAGCGAGCCTCTAGGTATTTTACATTGTAAAAAAGATCTTGAAAATAAGGAGAATCTTAGTGAAGCAATTGAATGTAGATATTATATGTTTAAGAAAGGTCAGAAACTACCTGAATTAACAGCAAATCCATTAAAAAAAGAGCTTACACACCGGCTTGGGAGAATTGCTTATAATGAAAAAATAGGGACTGAACAGAGCCAATTTAAAAAAGCAATAATCGTGAGCTATACAGACAATGAATTAGTTACCTCTACCGGAGCCTCTACTCGTACTGCTGAAGATAAATTCATTGTTAATACTGTTTATTCTCTTCTTCGCGCTTTGAAAGTGCGAGAAGATTTAATAAAAAAAGATCAACATTTTGAGACTCATACTTTTTTCTTGTCCAATCTTTTCTCGTCCTCAGTGAGTCAAACCTTGGAAGCAAGGAAAAAGGAAAGGAAGACAGAGATATATTTTTATGATGGGGAATTTTTTGGTCAAGCCTTAGTTAGAAAGGCGTCTATGTTTTTGAAAGAGAAGATCACACCAAGTATGATAACTACACTTAAACAATTAAGAAAAAACGCAGATAGCAGTGATTATGATCAGGTTAAAAAGATAAAACTTACTAAGTGCCAATTCGACACTGCCTATACCATCCTGAAAAAAATAAAGGCCGCTCCTTCTCCAAAATCTCTTGAAGAGCTTTTTAGCAAGGAAGAGCTGTCGAGACTTTATATGGAGAGTCGGGGAGGTCAGCTTAGGGCACAAGGTACGTCTTCTGCCGGGAGAGTCGGTGTGTATTGATCGATTTTTATTTTCCAGCTTTGTTTATCGGGCCAGTCTCAATTGAGATTGGCTTTTTTATTGGAATATTGAATTTGATGTATTCAAAAATGGCTTGCTTTTAAAAGTGTCTCGACATAAAGATTCTCCATGTGAAGACAATTTTAGTACAAGATAAGGTAGGGATGAGTGGATAAAATTGATTTTATGGTTGAGCAGTGGGCAAAGGAAAGGCCTGATTTAAATGTTTCATCAATGGAAATATACGGCAGGTTGTTGATGGTGAATAAGCTTGCTGAAAAAGCAATGGGTCAATTTTTAAGATCACACGCTCTTACAAATCCAGAGTTTGATGTCCTTGCTGTGCTCCGCCGGGCAGGAGTTCCATACGCATTGTCAGTAGGGGAATTGTGTGAAGCTGCATTACTGTCCAGTGGAGCAATGACCAATCGTATCGATCGGTTGGTAAATAAAAATTTAGTAACACGGGAAGCTAATCCAGACGACAGGAGAGGCATTTTAGTTGAGCTGACGTCTGAAGGCTTTGAATTGATCGATAAGATAATTCCTGAACGTTGTGGGATTGCAGATAGTTTTACGGCATCTTTGTCTGAAGATGATCGGAATTGTTTAAATACTGTTTTGAAAAAACTGTTAAAATCTTAAGTAAATATTACATTTAAAATTAGGCTATATTATGAAATCAATATGTGTTTTCCTCGGATCAAGTGTCGGCAATAATCCTGTATATATGCAAGCAGCCAGAGAAACAGGAATTGAACTCGCCAGACGTGGGATAACCTGTGTTTATGGTGGCTCTTGCACTGGGATGATGAATGAGTTGGCAGAGTCGGCACTGTCTGCTGGTGGAAAAGTTATAGGGGTTACCGTTCAAGCGTTAAAGGATAAGGAGGAGTTTCACAAAAATTTGACTGAACTTCATGTTACTCCCACCATGCACGAAAGAAAGAAAATGATGATTGATATTTCGGACGGCTTTATTGCTTTGCCTGGCGGGATAGGCACATATGAGGAGTTTTTTGAGGTCTACACACTCAGGCAATTGGGATTTCATTCTAAGCCTTGTGCCCTTTTGAATGTGAATAATTTTTACCAGCCTTTAGAACTTATGATGAGTATGGCAGAAGATGAAGGTTTCCTGAAACAACCATATAACAACTCAGTTGTTGTTTCGTCAGTTGTGCATGATCTTATAGATTCAGTAGTTAATCAGTTTGACTAGCGGGTTATTAAGATCATTTTGGGAAGGAGTTAATTTAATTCCTAAACATCCATTAATAATCTCTCGAAGAGATTACTTGTTCTAATTATAAAGACCTGAGTGGTTATTGATCCATATTGGGAAACAACCGCTCAGGTCTTTTTATCATCTGTCTATCGGGAGTTTGATGATGAACTTGGTGCTCATTCCAAAAGTTGACTCGACTTCCATTGTTCCATTGTGCTGTTCTGTAATAATAAAATATGAAACAGACAGTCCTAGCCCAGTTCCTTTGCCTACCTCTTTTGTTGTATAAAATGGATCAAAGGCTCTTTTTCTTGTCTCCTCTGTCATACCCGGGCCGTTATCCTCAATTTCGATAACCACATGGTTCATTTGTTTTTTAATCCTAATCCAGAAAGTAGGAGCTTTTTCTTTGTAAGTCTTTGTTACCATAGCTTCTGCGCCATTTTTAAGAATATTTAAAAAAACCTGTTGGAGTTCATTACTGATACAAAATATTCGTGGCACTTTAGAATCATATTCTTTTATTATTTTAATTCTTCTGAAGTCATAATCATTTTTTAAATTATAATCGCTTGCAGCCAGCCCCACTGTCTTATCTATGATAACAGCAAGGTCATGATGTTCAAGGTTGTGGTTACTTTTTCTACTGAACTGGAGCATGTTATGGACTATCTCTGATGCACGTAAACCTGCAATCTGGACATTTTCAAGCATTGAAGAAATTCCCCGTTTATCACAGTATTGTCTAATGCTATCCAGACTCGTCTCACACTCTTCTGCTGTAGAAAAATTGGTATCAATATCTTTGTATATGCGGTTTTGAATATTTTGAACTGCACCCAGCATGCCCGCAAGAGGATTATTAATTTCGTGCGCCATGCCTGCCGCCAAACCTCCTACCGACATCATCTTTTCAGTTTGGACCATTATTTTTTCAGTTTTTTTTCGTTCGGTTATATCAACATGGGTACCAATTAATCTTATGGGAGTTCCGTTTTCGTCAACAATAGGCACTTTGCCCCTGGCCAAAATCCATTTCCACTCACCATTTTTTGCTTTCATCCTAAATTCAAGAGTAAAAAATGAATCCTGATCTTTGGCGGAAAAGTTTTTCAAGTATGTTCTTAACACTGCTTCAGCATAATCTTTGTCGTCAGGGTGCAATAATTTGGCCCATGTTTCATACGCGTGAGGAAGTTCATCGGCTGCATATCCTAGCATCTCAAAGTACCGGGGACTAAAATAAACGTTATTAGATTTTAAGTCCCAGTCCCACAGACCGTCACTTACAGCACGTAAGGCCATGTCGTAACGCTGTTCACTGTGTACAAGGTGTTTCTGAATGCGTTTCCGTTCTTCAAGTTCATTCTGCAGGTCTCTGGTGCGTTGATCTACCTTTCTTTTTAGTGCACGGTTTATTGTAACGAATAAGATTATAAGGCTAAGGAATAGTACTCCTCCAAGGAGTGACCACTGTTTGACTTTTTCCGGGTTCAAGCCCCGTTCATATTGGATTGAAAGCCACGCGTTTTGTATTACTGCTATCTCTTTCTGAGACATGGCTTGAATTGTTTTAGATATGATTGAGGTCAGTTCTGGCCAATCGCTGCGAATGCCCATTGTCAGCTTAAGGTAGCTGAATTTTGCAGGAGCTGCGACTTTGAGGTTGGATAATCCATACTGCCTGATAAAGTAGGCCACCACAGGAAGAGCATTGATTGTCGCATATGATTCTCCTGTGGCCACTTCTTTGAGAGAATCCAAAGTGGGAGTGCTGGATTTTATTATTTTAAGATTGAAGTCTGGGTATTTCTGTTCGAGCTGTTTTTGCAATATGAATCGTTCTTGTACGCAAATTACTTTTGACCTTAGGTCATCCAATCCCCCAACGAAGTCAGCATCATTGCGAGTGACAATAACCCACGGTAAAGTCTGATATGGTACGCTGAAATTCATGTATTTTCCCCGATCAGCTGTGGGCTGAATGACTGGGACCATATCTACACTTTTTCGTTCGCGAATGGCCTTTAAAGTATTGGGCCAAGAAATGTCTTTTTGAGTAATGTATTTAAACTTGAGACCGTGTACTTCGGAAATAATTTTAAGGTAGTCTATGGAGATTCCTGATACTCCATTTTTAGTCATCATAAATGGGGGCCAATCACCAATGCGTACATGTATGTTTTGGTGATTTTTAAGCCATTTCAGCTCAGATTCAGAAAGTGTAATCCTTTTTTTGATAGACTCTATTTTAATACCATCTAATCGACTTATTTCTTCATTCTGTTTTCCAAATGAATTGTCGGCAAAGATAAATAAACTCAAAGCGCAAAATAGAAAAAAGCAGATATATTTAAACACTGTATTTTGCGTCATAGGCAGAGTCGTTTCGTCTTTTGCGGAGTTTTGTAGGGTAGTTGTCATAGTTACCGTTGATTGTTTGTTAACGTATCATAGTAAATCTGTAAAATAAATAGAATCATATTTGAGCACTCACTGTTCAGGCACATTGACATGAATTTGTCAGCCATCATATCATTTAAGGATGATTGATAAAGCCTCAGCTATAGAAAAAGTCATGCGTAAGCTTAAGAAAATTCCAGTGGGACGGGGGGTGGATTTGCGTACTTATAAGCGGGATCGTTCCGTTGTTATCATACGTGTGAGTGAAGATTCTTTTTCTGTGAACGAAGACGGCTTTGAAAATGAGCATTTCAGGACAGACTCCAAGGGGTTAAAAAAGCTTTTCAAGAAGCTTCTTAAACGGGAGTTCCCCCGTAGTAATAAAATTCGTGTTTATGAAGTCGATGGAGGGGATTTTATTGAATAACTATCGAATCAAAGTTTTGTAAGTCTCTGACATAAATGGCAAGTCTTTTGGATTTCCCGATTAACACCTTGTATAAACGGATACGGACGTTTAGCAGATGAAAAGAATTCAAAAACCGCTCCAGACTCTTCTGATCAAACCAGCAGGCCCTGACTGCAATATGGCTTGCAGCTATTGTTTCTATTTGAAAAAGGCTTCGCTTTATCATGGCAGTCCAACACACCGAATGTCTCAAGGCGTGCTCGAAAAAATGGTCAGACAGGCCATGGAACAGTCTGGCAGCCAAATAAATTTCATCTGGCAGGGGGGAGAACCCACGCTGATGGGGCTTGAATTCTATCAGAAATGCGTTGAACTTCAACAACGCTTCGGCCGGGGACAGCTCGTGGGAAATGGGCTGCAGACTAACGGTCTGCTCATTGATGACAAATGGATACGCTTTCTTAAATCCTACAGTTGGCTTGTTGGGTTGTCTTTGGACGGCCCGCAACATGTTCATGACCATTATCGTAAGTCTCGGGGGGGCGGCAGAACTTGGGGAAAGGTGGCAGCCAGCGCTGAAAAAATGCTTGCTGCCGATCTAGCTGTTAATGCCCTGATTGTTGTGAACGACTATAGTGTTCAGTTTCCAGACGAAATATACTCGTTTCACAAGAACCTAGGTTTATCCCATATGCAATTCATCCCTTGCGTAGAAACGGATATGAACGATTCGTCCCGAATTCTCGATTATTCCGTGTCAGCTGAAGACTATGGGCCTTTTCTTTGTCGGCTTTTCGATTTGTGGATGGATGATTTTTCTGGTCTTGAACCTGCCACTTCCGTGCGTTTATTTGAATCATTGTTTTATACGTATATCGGACTTCTTTCCCCTGAATGCACCCTGCTCGATAAGTGCGGAACCTATGTTGTGGTGGAGCATACTGGTGATGTCTATTCTTGTGATTTCTTTGTCCAGCCTGAGTGGTGTCTTGGCAATGTGAAAGACACAAATCTGCTGGAAATGTTGAACTCTGAGATACAATGTGTTTTCGGTCAAAAAAAAGCAAATCTTCCTGATGAATGCAAACGCTGCAGATGGCTTTACTTGTGTAAGGGAGGTTGTCCGAAAGATCGGCTTCCGGGTCATGTGGAGGAAACTCCGAATCACCTGTGTTCTGCCTATAAAATGTTCTTTGAATACTCGGATGGAAGGTTCCGCAGTCTTGTTGAAAAGTGGAAGAAAAAGCATTCTGATAAACAGACTGCAAATCAATCCGCAAACGGCAAGACAGGTAGAAATCAATCTTGTCCCTGTGGAAGCGGGAAAAAATTTAAGATGTGTTGCGGGTCATAATTAATAAACCTTGCACCTGTTTATTATTATCACGTATAGTGATCCTGATTATCTAGATCGGCTGATGGCATGTTCATGCGGTACTGCTTGAAATATGTCGGTTTGCAGTCAGTGGTCGGCGATACTCACAAAAACAGGAGCAGGGCAATGAAAGACAAAACACGGCGTGAATTTCTCAAAGACGGGCTGGCTCTTACGGCAGGGGCTGTGGCCTCCGGTGTGTTAGGTAGCCCGAATTCAGCCACTGCAAAATCCACGGGCAAGGGTAAGAGGTCTGCCTCTTCAAATAAGAACGGACAAAAACGTAATAATATCGTTTTGATCATTACCGACCAGCAGAGGCAGGATCAGCACTGGCCGACCGGATGGATTGAGGAGCATATGCCCACCATGGACCGCTTGCAAAAGCACGGCGTGACCTTCGCAAATAATTTTACGGCAGCAAGTGCCTGTTCTCCCAGTCGCGCTAGTTTCCTTACGGGCGTATACCCCAGTGTGCACGGTGTCACGCAGGTACCGCCGAATCCTCCAATGCGCTCTGATATTACGAATATTTTCAAACTTGCTGAACAGGCCGGGTACGATATTGCCTACAAAGGGAAGATGCATCTGTTTACGCCGCAAAGCAGTCCGTCCATGGACAGTTTCGCGAGTTATGACATCAAGTGGGCTTCCGATCATTACCATGCTCATCGGTGGAATCCGCCGGATTGTGCTGTGGATATCGGAGGCAATGCCTGGATCGGCGGGGGCTGGCCCAGCAATGATGCGCGTTTTGTAACTGGCGTGCCGGACTCCTACAATCGCATGACTCCTGCTGTGGGTGGGGGGGAGACTATTTTTGAGTATCTGGACAAGCATGACCCAGACGAGGATAATCCGTTTCTTCTGGTCTGTTCCTTCGGCAATCCACATGATATCTGCGTATGGCCCGATCAGGATAAATGGGGGTATGACAAAGCTAACTATGCAAACCTCAAGGAAATCAACCTTCCACCCAATTACGATGACGATCTGAAAGAAAAGCCCAGCGCCCAGAAAGAGTACCAGAAGCTTTGTGGCAAGGTATCTACCTGTCCCACCAAACAGGATCGCATCGAATACTGTCGTTTCTATGCGCATCTGCACACTATTGTGGACAAGCAGATTGCAGCTGTGCTGGACAAACTGGATGAGAAAGGGCTCACTGACGATACCGTTATTTTCCGTTTTGCGGACCATGGCGAGCAGAGCTGGTCCCACCAGATGACCCAAAAGGGGGTGAACAGTTATCAGGAGACTATCAACGTGCCTCTGGTCATCTCCAACCCGAAGCTTTTCCCCGAAGGAAAGACCACGGCATCCTTTTCCAGCCTGATCGACCTTGTCCCCACTGTGGCTGAACTGACTGGCGCTGCCAGCCCTGAGGAACTGAAGAGTATGGGCATTTGCGGCAAATCTCTTGTGCCCGTTATGCATGATGAAAACGCAAGTGTTCGCGACAATATTATGTTCTTCACAGAGGACTGTGCTTTTTTCTTCGACAGTTTATTGGGGATGAAGAATGTCTATGAGACCATTCCGGGCAAAATCCGCAGTATTCGCTTCGAGGACTGGATGTACGCAGTGTACTTTACTGATAAAGGGACTAAAATCCAGTATGAGATGTACAACCTGACCGATGATCCGGGGCAAATGACTAATCTGGCTTGGGGATCGAGAAAGCGTGCGAATCAAGCCCAGATGCAGAAATTGCACGATATGCTGACAGCTGAATTGATGACCTTTAAGGCTTTGCCTGATGGTTTTCAGTGGCCTGCCAAAGCGGGAACAGAATCTGTATAGCAAATTTGGCTGCGGCCCTTTGGCTGGCTGCGGTTTGATGAAAGCAGAAGTAAGGAAATAGTATTTAAAATCAATACCTTATAGATTGGAAGGGATTGGCTGGAGAACCGTATCTTTTCACCGGTTGGTTCACCAAATAGAAAAAAGGTTTCCAGAACAATTCCGGAAACCTTTGATTTCTAATGGTAGGCACGAGCAGATTTGAACTGCTGACCCCTTGCGTGTCAAGCAAGTGCTCTCCCCCTGAGCTACGCGCCTATGTCGGTGTCAACGAGGCAGGTTCTACGTGACAGGCATGTGTCTGTCAAGCTGCTTTTTGTCTTTTTTGAATTATTCTATTCCTTTTTCTGAATAATCAAGGTCTTGCATCTTTATTTAGCCGTTGTTTTTATATGGGATAGTAGTGTATTTCGAGTGCTGTCCTCAATTTTTAGGAAAGATATTTGCTTCTTTAGGCTTTTCTAAGGTTTATCTCTCTGTTACTAAGCTTTATATGACTGTGCAGGGTGAAGAAAAAATTTATAAAATCGGGCAGGCCGCTAAGCTTGTAGGGCTTAAGTCCTATGTGCTGAGGTTTTGGGAAGGCGAGTTTGAACAACTTGAGCCTATCCGCACGCCCTCAGGGCAGAGGCTATACAGTGAGGAGCACATTGCGCTGATCAGTCGCATCAAGGCTTTGTTGCATGACGAGGGATTGACCATCGAAGGTGCTCGTAAGCGTCTTGATTCACCGGATGAGGATCTGAAAGAGAATCAGCTTTCTGAATCTTCTTCAGGTCTTTCAAATAATTTAGAGCAGTTGCCGTTATTCAGCTCTGATGAAGTTACGTCCGATGTTGTGGATAAAAATATTCTTATGGAAGTTCACGCTGAACTGCTGGAGCTGAAGAATCTGTTGAGCTAGTCTTTAGCGGATTTATATTTCTATTAAAAAGTGGAAGGTTTGACATGTGTAAATGTCAAACCTTCCACTTTTGTTTGTGTATGCATAACTATAGTTTTTGTGGTGTCTTGTGAGGTTTATTTTGTTGTAGAGGAAAAACGCGGGTATCGCGAGAGTGCAGATACAGGCAGAATGCTGCAAAAGCTGCAATAAATCCCGGAAGAATAGGTTCCCATGGGATTTTGTGAAATACGGGGTGCACCATGGATGCTCCATACAGAGCTGCAAAGCATGCAATAAACGATAAATAAAATGAGCGTGACAGAGCACCTGCTGCAGCTATGGCCATTCCAGTCCAGAAAATTTTTTCCGGAAGAATATGCGGCTCAATTATATATACCTGCCATGAAATGAACATAGTTCCAGCTGCAATCATTGCTTCAAGAATAGGCGAAAATTTATTCTGGTTGAATACGAACATGATTGAGCGGGGCAGTAGAAAACATGAAAAAACGCTCAGTCCCAGCGAGAACGGAAAGATATAAAAGAAAGCTTCCGTCATATAAGGAGGATTTGGGTCCGGGTTGAGCATATTAGGTAAGAATCCTTGATAATGTGCGTAGAACAGAAATGACCCGGCGAGAATGGCTATACTGGGCCAAAGTATAGATGGCGGGACTCTTCTGTGCGGCTTTAGCTCAAAAAATCTGGCAATTGAGAGAGGGATTATTGCTCCGAAAATTGCCATGTGTCCTAAAGAGAAATAGAGCAGAGGGGTGTCCTGCATTTTCCTCGCAAAACGAAAACCGACCTGTTCTGGCCAGAATCCCAGAGACTTGTCTAGCAAACCGGGCAGTTTAACCATTGTAAATAAATATAATGAGTAGGCAGTAAGGCTTGCCAGAAGTAAATACCACTTATTTTTCATGGGCTTTTTATTGCCCGATTATAAAGATATTGGCAATAGTAAAGGCCTTTTTGTGAGTTCGGGTGGCTATCATGATATGGGACATTTGCGGGCAGTTGCATTTGTTATATTTATAGTTTGATTTTATCTGCCGAGAGGATATATTTGTGCTATGTTTTTATTTTATGGAATTCATATCTGGCGTTAAGTTGCATTTGAATAAGTTTATGACGCAAAACCGAGAGCAAGTGGAGTAGTGGAAGATGAGTAAAGCAGCCAAAATTATTTTTTCAACGGTTATTGGGCTGGTAGTCGTCGTTGTGGCAGCTATGGTGCTGGCAACAATCTTAATTGATCCCAATGATTATAAAGGTGAAATTTCAAAGATAGTAAGGGAGAAGACTGGCCGCGAGCTTGTTTTTGACGGGGATTTGAGTCTTTCTGTTTTTCCGTGGATAGGAGTCTCTACTGGTGGAATCAGTCTGTCTAACGCACCTGGTTTTGCCGAAAAGGATATGTTCAGCCTGAAATCTGCTGACGTCAGTGTTAAACTGTTGCCACTGCTTTCCGGAAAGGTTGAATTGGGAAATGTTGACGTAGCTGACCTTCAGCTTTTTCTTATGAGGAATAAGAAGGGTGTTACCAACTGGGCAGACCTGACCGGAGATACTGACCATTCGCAAAAGGAAAAAAAGAGGTCTACGGACAAGGGGAGTGCTGAATTGGATCTGGTTGTAAGTGGTCTTAATATTCAGAATGCTAATGTGGTCTGGGATGACCGCATGGAGAATGTGCGTCAGTCTGTTGATGATTGCGATATAACTGTTGAAGGTTTTGCGCCGGATAGTCCTTTTAAATTTAATGTTCATGTTAAGCTCAGTTCCACTAAACCGGAAATCATTGCTGATATAAATACTTCAGGAGAAGCTACAGTATCTAATGATTTTAAAAGACTCGGCGTTAAAGGACTCAGCGTTGTTGTTGATGCCAGTGGTAAGGCTGTGCCGGGTGGGAAAGGTCAGGTTCAGCTTTCCGGAGATGCAGCACTTGATATGATTAAAGGGTCTGCAGATATTGCAGGGCTGGTGCTTGAAGCATATGGCATGAAGGCGGAAGGGGCTTTAAAAGCTATAGGTCTTAATGGTAAAGAAATGGCTTTTTCCGGTGATATGAATGTGCCTGGATTTAATCTCAACGAGACACTTAAGCTGATGGCTATGGATATTAAAACCTCTGACAGTAAAGCCCTGTCTTCAGTGGGAATGAATTTTAATTTCGCAGGGACTGGTAAGTCAGTTGAAGTTAAAGATTTGATTATTAATCTTGATGAAACAACTATCAAAGGTTTGTTTTCTTTTGCTAACCCGGAACGGCCGAATATTGTGTCTCAAGTGAATATTGATAAATTGGATGTGGATAGATATTTGCCACCGGATGAAGGTAAAAAGAAAAAAAGTGTTGAGAAAAAAGCTGATCCATCAAAGGCTAAGCAGGAATTACTTCCCGTTGACTTTCTGCGGAAGCTGACACTTAAAGCTGACCTGAATATTAAACAACTGATTGCAGGGAAAGCTAAGTTAAATGACGTTGTGGTGCGAGCCATTGCTATGGACGGAGTTCTGACAGTCAAGCCTGCATCGTTAAATACCGCTAAAGGAGCTTTTACCTCCACAGCTGTTATTAATGTGAAAGGCAAGCAGCCCGTCATGTCAGCTACAGCTTCTCTCACCGGTCTTGACGGAGCTGTTCTGTCTCAGGACATGACTGGAAAGGATAGCTTTTCTGGAAAAATGAGTTTTAATACCAGTTTGAAAACAAGCGGTAATGAAATGAAAGCCGTTTTCGCTAACTTGTACGGGAATCTTGGATTCAAGGTGCTAGACGGTTATGTATCTGGTTTTGACCTTCTCTATATGGCTGGGGATGCCTTTTCTATTTTAACTGGTGGGGTGTTGGGTAAGCGTGACAGTAAGCGTACTGAGTTTGGTGAAGTCTCTGCCACTGCAACTATAACTAAGGGTGTAGCGGTTAACAAAGACTTGCTTATGCAGTCTCCATTGTTGCGTGCAGCAGGTACAGGGACAATGGATCTCAATACCATGACTCTTGATTACGGCCTTGATGCCAAGATTGTTGGTACTCTCGAAGGTCAGGGTGGCAAAGAAATGAAAGATCTGGTTGGCCTGACTGTTCCTATAACTATCAAAGGGGCAGTTTCAGATCCTTCAATTATGGTCGATTTGCCAAGGTTTGCAATAATTCTGGCAAAATCAGGTTTCAAGGTTGCCGGCAGTGTTATCGAAGGCGTAGGTGATGTTCTTGAAGGGATAGGCAGTACTTTCACAGGCAAGAAAAGTACTAAGACTTCGAAGGAGTCAGATAAGAATCCAGTTCAGGAGTTGGGTAATACTATTAAGAAATTGTTTTAAGCATAGTTGTATTTGTATATTTAGCCCGTTCTCAATGAGAGAGTGGGCTTTTTTTGTTATCCGACATGGTCAGGCAAGTTCTGTCATATATATCTCTTAATCTATATCTATAAATAGATAAAGAGAGAGGGGTTTATATGAGAGGAAATCATTTGTATGAAGTTATTGTTCGGGAAATGAATCACGTCAAAAGCGGGGCGAAGTGTCCTGAAAAAGCAGCGTTAAGTGTTATGAACGAGTTTGCACAGGAAAGTGTTTATGTCTCTACTCGTTTTTTAAAACACGCTGGACTCGCAGCCAAGGTGGCACAATTAAAAGATTACGGAATTGAAAATGCTGATATTGCTGAACGGCTTGGCATAACGAAAAGGCATGTCCGTAGACTTTATGCCAGCCTCAAAAATTGAAATTACAAAGAAGTAACGTGTTCAAATAAAAAAGAACGTACAGATATATATGTACGTTCTTTTTTAGTATCTTAGATATCTCATTCCTCTGGGGAATGCGGGGGGCGCTACTAAGTAAAGTAGAAAATATCTAAATTAAGATTTTAATAATCAGTGGCTTATGTCCAATCAAGGATTACTTTTCCAGATTGACCTGAACGCATTATATCAAAACCCTTCTGAAAATCATCGATTTTGAAGTGATGCGTGATAGCTGCGGTTATATCGAGGTTTGATTGAAGCATGGAAGCCATTTTGTACCATGTTTCAAACATTTCCCGTCCATATATACCTTTGAGTTTCAATCCCTTGAAAACGACCATATTCCAGTCTATGGCAGTTCCTTCGGGCAGAATGCCCAGCAGGGCGATATTGCCGCCATGGTTCATTTTATCAAGCATATCATTGAAAGCAATTGGACTTCCGGACATTTCAAGTCCTACGTCAAAACCTTCTGTCATATTCAGTTCATTCATGACATCTTCAAGTTTTTCCTTGCCTACGTTTACAGTTCGGGTTGCTCCCAGTCTGCCGGCAATTTCAAGGCGGTAGTCGTTGAGGTCAGTAATGACGATATGTCTGGCTCCGGCATGTCTGGCAATAGCTACTGCCATTATGCCGATGGGGCCGGCTCCTGTGATAAGTACGTCTTCTCCTACAAGGTCAAAGGAAAGAGCGGTATGTGCAGCATTACCTAAAGGATCGAGCACGGAGGCTACATCATCGGTAATAGCCTCGGTGAGCTTGAATACATTTGATGCTGGAACACAGACATATTCAGCAAAACATCCCGGACGGTTCACACCTACGCCGATTGTATTGCGGCAGAGGTGGCGTTTACCTGCACGGCAGTTACGACAGTGCCCGCAGGTAACGTGTCCTTCTGCTGAAACTCTGTCGCCGAGAGCAAGTCCTTGTACTTCGCCGCCTAATTTTTCAATTATACCGACAAATTCGTGTCCGACAACCATGGGAACCGGAATGGTCTGCTGTGCCCATTTGTCCCAGTTATATATATGTATGTCCGTACCACAGATGGCAGTCTTTTTTACTTTGATAAGAACATCGTTGTGGCCGCACTCAGGAATCGGGACCTCTTCCATCCAGATTCCTTCTTCAGCTTTGCTTTTTACAAGAGCCTTCATTGTTTTCATTACGAGTGCCTTTATTTAATTATTTTGAGTTCGCGGCCGACTTTAATGAATGCATCGACAGCCTTATTGACTTGTTCGGGGGTGTGAGCGGCAGACATCTGGGTTCTGATTCTGGCTGCTCCGCGAGGAACAACAGGGAAGCTGAATCCGATGACGTAAATGCCTTCTTTCAAAAGTCCTTCCGCCACTTTCTGGGCCAGCACAGCATCTCCGAGCATGACCGGAATAATCGGGTGATTTCCGGGAACAAGGTCAAATCCTGCTTCTTCCATACGAGTACGGAAAATCCGGCTGTTTTCTTCAAGTCTTTCTCTTAGTTCCGGTTTAGCGGAAATCATGTCCAGCACAGCTATGGATGTGGAAGCAATAACCGGGGCAAGGGTGTTGGAAAAAAGATAGGGGCGTGATCTTTGACGCAGCCATTCAATAATTTCTTTGCGTCCTGATGTGTACCCGCCGGATGCTCCTCCAAGGGCCTTACCCAGAGTGCCGGTGATGATATCAACGCGGTCAAGTACACCACAGTATTCAGGGGTGCCCCGTCCGTTTGCGCCGATAAAACCAACTGCATGAGAATCGTCTACCATTACAAGTGCATCGTATTTGTCAGCAAGGTCACAAACAGATTTGAGGTCGGCGATTATGCCGTCCATGGAGAAGACTCCGTCTGTAACTATAAGTCTGTAGCGGCAGTCTGAAGCAGATTTAAGCTGTTCTTCAAGATCTGCCATGTCGTTGTTCTTGTAACGAAATCTTTTTGCTTTGCAGAGACGGACGCCATCAATGATTGAAGCATGGTTGAGTTGATCGCTGATTACAGCATCTTCAGCTCCGAGGATTGTTTCAAACAACCCGCCATTGGCATCAAAACAGGAGCTGTAAAGGATGGTGTCTTCGGTTTTCAGGAATTCACTGATTTTTTCTTCAAGCTGTTTATGAATATCTTGGGTGCCACAGATGAATCTGACAGATGACAGGCCGAAACCATACTTATCGAGAGCAGCCTTTCCTGCTTCTATAAGGTCCGGGTTATTAGCCAATCCTAGATAGTTGTTGGCGCAGAAGTTAAGAACTTCCTGACCTCCGGCAACAGAAATAAGAGCCTGCTGCTGAGATGTGATGATTCTTTCATCTTTGTAAAGACCGTTAGCTTTAAGCTCTTCAGTCTGTTCAGAAAGAGACTTTAATAAATTCTTTTGCATATACTTTTCTCCTGTTCAAGAATAAGGTTGCTTCGCATTATTTAAAAAACTACACGTTAAGTTATGTCAAGCAAAATTTTTTGCAATAAAATTGTGCAAAAAGTAAAAAATACGTTTTAAATAATAAAAGAGTTATAAAAAACATAGATTGACGGATTTGTCATTTTGTCACTATGTATATTGCGTTATTAGGTAAAAAACAAAAACATTTTGGAAAAAGGAGTTTTCGCGTGAAGGAGAGGCCCTTAGTTCTTGACGATGTTGATCGCAAAATTATTGATGAATTACAGCGCAATGGGCGCGAATCTTATAAAAATATAGCTCGTAAGCTTGGCGTTTCAGATGGAACAGTCAGACTTCGCACCGAGCGCATGATTAAGAATGATTATCTGCGAATTACCGCTTCTGTAAATCCTCTTTACTTTGAAAACAGCCTTATAGCTATGGTTGGTATCAACCTTGAAGAAAGAGCCAACACTGATATGATGGAAAAAATTTCTAAGGTAAGTGGAGTTCAGTCTGTAATTAATGTTTCCGGTCGGTTT
>JMSU01000223.1_pt1 | contig 19748 bp, 15 predicted proteins | sample 179011 | NCBI WGS metagenome assembly JMSU01 (sample SAMN02769580, study PRJNA246767) | bioreactor metagenome | isolation source: Culture-1 Bioreactor ArsB derived from microbial biomass from the upper 2 cm... | place: Germany: Bremen | collected day 87 after inoculation
TGAAGCCATTGAAAGATAAAGGCTATCTCCCAATGGTATTTAGTAATATAATAATAGGAAACAATATGCACCTTCCGAATTTATCACCTTTACCTGTCACTAAACCTGACAAGCTTCCTAAAAAATTAGAAAAGGCTGAGAAAAAAATTGATAAAATGGCTGATTACATAGAAAAAGGTATAATACATATAGAAGGTAATAATCCATTAGGTAAATTATTGGGTATTATACAACGAGGTATAGCAGGTAAATTTGAATCTTCCGCTTTTAAAGGATTTCATTCAGACGAGAGCTGTGTTACTTGTGGCTGGTGTATAAAGAATTGTCCTAATCATAATATACAAGAGGATGTTAATGGCGTAAAATTCCTAGGAAATTGTATGATTTGTATGCGGTGTTATAGTTTTTGCCCTAATCATTCCATTCAAATGACCAACAAAACGAGAAAAGAAAAATATAAGCGATATACTGGACCGGAAGGAAAAAGACCCTAGTAAATATCGCCTAATATATTTGGGGATTCTTCGCACATTATTAACTAGCTATCCTTCGTATGGACTTATAAGATGTTTTTATTAGCCTTCACCCCAAACATTGGTGGCATATTATCATCTAACTCCCATACAAAACTCATAGGCTTGTTACCTTGGTGACTCACATAGTTGCACGTTCCAAGGAATACATAGGGTGACGTATAACCATTTTCTTTCTTATATTCTCTAACAAATAATGCGATCTTGTGTCCTAACTGTTTATGATGAATGTATCGCTTAGCCGTTTCACTCTCGCTATGTACACGACTCTGGGTTTGCCAATGAAATAATTTCTCACTAATGGCGTAATCTTCATATAAGGTTGATGGCGAGAAGTCTTTCTCCGACTTATTAAGTGTCACTAAGAAACAATCCATTCTCTTATCTTTGAAATATTTAACGCCCTCCCGAAATGCTGGACTTGATTCTTCATCATAATAACCAAATCCTGCAAGAATTTGAGCAGTTGAATAATAACTATGAACACCCATAGGGCATGGAAAATCTAATCTATTGTCAATCTCTAGTGCATTAATATGCTGATAATTATACCTTATAATATCTAATCTCATCTAGTCCTTCTTCTATAACATCTTCATTTATTTCTGTAAATAAATGATGCAGATGCTCTCAAACGGTCTCATAGCTATTTCTTTTCTGCTAGAATAACTATCTTAGCCAAGGTATAATAGTTCCTAACTCTGACCAAATAAGCTCTACTGGTTATATTTCTTAACTTTAAAAAATTACTAATAAAGTGTTAACGCAATTTTTTCACCTTGTGACATTATTGTATAGTTCTCTATTTCTAATTTTTTGTCTTCTAAGTTAGTAATTAATACAGCTGTTATTATAGACGGAACTTGATCAATTACCCTATCAACATCTACTTCAAGCAACAGCTGACCCATCTTAACTTGTTCACCTGTGTTAACATGAGCAGTAAATCCTTCACCATTAAGATTTACAGTATCTATTCCGTAATGTATTAAAATTTCAAGACCGTCTTTCTCTTTTATTCCTATTGCATGCTTTGTAGGAAAAACCATAACCTCTCCATCTACAGGTGCATACAATTTATTATCTTTAGGATCAATACAAAAACCGTCTCCCATCATTTTCTGCGCAAATACAATATCTGGATTTTTCTCCAAAGGCATCACTTCTCCTGCAATAGGTATTTGCCAAGTTATTTTTTTTATATCTGAAAAGAATTTTTTAAACATAAGGCCACTCCTCTCTTCTTATTTTAAACTTTTTAGTTACTTCGTCTATAACCTTTCTATAAGACTACTCTATAAATATTCGCTCACAAGAACAGATATAAATATTCATTCAATCATCTTATTTGTTACAGACCTAAGCTTATCTTTCTATCAATTACATTACCAATAGTTATGGCATTTTTTTAATCGTCTTTTATTGTATTTTTCATAGAGTTCTCTTACAAACTTCAGAAAGGATATAGCATCTACAGAAGCTAAAACTGTTGGTAATAAAATAGATGGACACTTAATATTTTTATCAAGTTGTATTGTGGTTATTAATAAGTTAACTTGGTCGAAATTAATTTCATGAATCATGGACATAGGTATAACCATAGTAATGTTAATCTGCTTAAAATTATTTTTTAGATACTCTATTAATAACTTAATTTCACTATAATCATTATGATATACAACATATGTGTTTAAGTTTTTTTTACTTCTTTCAATAGCTGCTGCAATATGAAGGGCAATGTAAGCAACTTCTTCATCAGGAATATCAAAATCATAAAACTTTTTAAAAACAGGCTTGCACTTTAGAGCTATTTCAAAAGATTCCTGATGATTACTTTGAATCTCTTTAATGTTTTCATTATGAAAATCTATACCATATTTTATTTTATTAGTGACTGATTTTAAATGATGAATTAATCCATTGTATAACGTCGTTTCTTCTTCAATGTGATATCTTTGTTTAGTCATTTCTATAATTTCATGTGCAATTAAATGATTAATAATCATCGTCTTTTTATTAATATTCCAATCCTTATTCTCATAATGAGTCTTACATGCAATGGTGATTCCAAGCAAATATCCCAGTTCTTCTACTGGTATTTCCTTAAGTTCAAATTCAGTCATGAAATATTCTTTAGTATCTTCCATACTACGAAAACTCTTTAACTCCATAAGTCCTTTTAAAGTTTTTGACCTAACATTAGCCCAATGCCCTTTTTTCATTCTAGAAACAGCTATTGCATATTTTATGGTTAGTTTCACAAAATCTACTTGAGTAAATTTAATCTGTAACTTTTCTTCTAAAGCTTTTATAAAGGCTTTTACTTTTTTAAATCGACATCAAAAAAAACTTCTTTCCATTGATATAAAAAGTAATTAGAAGTCACCGTTTCTTCTATTAAACCTTTAGAACTTTCAATATTTTTTGTAATGGCATGATATTCATTACTGGAGTAAAAAAAGTCAAAAAGAGCTGTTCTAATTCTTTTTTCACCTGCCACCAAAACAAAACCTTCTTTTTTATCATACTTTAATTGAATGCCTCTTCTAGCTAACCAATCTTTTACCTTTTCTAAGTCTTTATAAATGGAAGGACGACTTATAAAAAGTTCCTTTTGAACACTACTGATGGTATTTCTTTTTTCTTGCAATAGAAGTTGATATAAAATATAAAGTTGTCGGTCGCTAGGTATATACTGTGAATCCCTTCCTTTATATGCTTTAAATAAAGATAAAACTTCTAACTTATCCTTTTCTCTTCCTTCTACATATATACCAATACCTGTCTTTATAATAAGTTTTATAGGATATTCTTCAAGTAATTTTTCCAATACACGTAAATCATTCCTATTGGTCTTATTAGATACCTTTATTCTATCAGCAATTTCAGTAATTGTAAGAACTTTATCAGTACTTAAAATAACTTTAATGATTTCTAAAACTCTTTTTTTCATTTTTAATCTCCTTACCATCCTTTCCATTACAATAGGGTATTGTGAGGTAGTTTCCTCTGCTCCTTAATGGTTTTTATATTATAATTCCAAAACCCAATTATTGCTGAACGTAAATCTTAAGTAAGAAGTTTTTATTATAAAATAAAGACAAGAGACATTTGGACTCTTGCCTTTAACCTATGACATTATAGTGCCTGTCTTTAAGTATTACTCTTTTATATATTTCAATTAAGAGCACTTTCAATATTATCTTTTCTATTAAAGGCTTCTACTATACCCTAATAATAGGATCACCCTATTCTTCTTTCTTTGCTTGCTTCTCCATCTAGAATTAAATTGTAAAAGTAAAAAATAGCTCATTCAAAGATGAGTTATTTGATACAAGGTAACCTAATATCACCAAACATCAGATATCCTACATGTACTGTGATATAATTTAATAAAGATTCTTTTTGAATTGATTTAGTAATACAGTTACGTCTTCTGCTGTTCTGCACAAATTAAGTTCCTCTTTGATTACCTTTAGCTCTCTGTAATTAGAGTTTCTAATAATCTTTCTTGATTTTAATAAAGCTGAAGGTACCATACTAAGCTTATCTATTCCTAACCCTACTAACAAAGGAATCATATCGGGTTCCGAAGCAACTTCACCGCATATACTAACAGGGATTCCTTCAATATAAGCATTTTCCACTACTAGTTTAATAATTTTAAGAATTGCTGGATGATAAGGGTTGTATAAATGAGATATTTGGTTATTCCCTCTATCTACAGCTGTCATGTACTGAACTAAGTCATTAGTCCCTATGCTAAAAAAATCTACTTCTTTGGCGAATACATCTGACATTAAAGCTGCTGTTGGTACTTCTATCATCATCCCTACAGATATTTCTTCATTAAAGCAAATGTTTTCTTTTTTTAGAGTTTCTTTTACTTCTTCTAGAACTTTTTTTGCATCAAATAATTCTTCTAAGCTAGAAATCATAGGAAACATAATTTTTATATCTCCAAAGGCACTAGCTCTTAAAATTGCTCTTAACTGAGTTTTAAATAAGTCTCTATTTTGCAAACATATTCTGATGGCTCTATTACCAAGATAAGGATTCTCTTCTTTTGGTAGAGATAAATATTCCACTTCCTTATCTCCTCCAATGTCTAGGGTTCTAATAACTACTGTTTTCCCTTTTACTTGTTGTAACGCTTGACGGTATACATCAAACTGTTCTTGTTCTGTTGGAAAAGAGGTTCTATCCATATATAGAAATTCTGTTCTAAAAAGTCCTATACCAGAAACATCATTTTCTAACACCTTTGGAATATCTTCTAAAGTCCCAACATTGACTAGTAATTCTATTAGATGTCCATCATTCGTTTTGTTTTCTAATCCTTTAAGACTTTCTAATTCTTTTTTCATTTCAAGATAGTGTTTCTTTCTTTCCATAAATTTTTTTGTTTCTTCCTCATTGGGTTTAATACAAACTTCTCCTTTTTCTCCATCAAGGGCTACTAACTCTCCCTCTTGTATACTCTCCATAATATTTTTTACCCCTACCACAGCTGGAATACATAGAGTTCGCGCTAAAATGGCTGAGTGGGAAGTCTTGCCTCCTAATTCGGTTATAAACCCTTTTACTTTTTCTTTATCCATTTGGGCTGTATCTGATGGTGTCAAGTCTTTTGCAACTACAATAACCTCTTCGTCAAAATGACTAAAATCTATATCTTCAATGTTCATTATAATTCTTATTAGCCTTGTAAATACATCCTTTAAATCTATTGCTCTTTCTTTTAAATAGTCATCCTCTATAGCACCTAACATATCCACAAAGAAGTTCATTGATTCTCTTATTGCCCATTCTGCCGTCGCCCCTTCATGTATAATAGTTTGAACACGTTCATGCATTTGTGGGTCTTTTAACAACATTATCTGTGCTTGAAAGATATCAGCCTTTTCTTGTCCCATTTTTTCGAATGTGCTAATATAAAGTTCTCTTAGTTTTTTCTCGCATAGTTCTATTCCTTGCTCTAGTTTATTAAATTCATCTTGAGAATTTTCAGCCTTTTCACTAATTGATATCTCCAGATTTCTTTTTATAATAACTTTGTCTAAAGCAATACCATCCGAAACACCTATACCTTTCATATCCATAATGGTGACACCTCTATTCTGTAAGATTGTTTATAAAATCTACTAGAGTTTCTAGTAAAACCGCTTCTTCTTCTCCCTCAGTTCTTATGGTAATTGTATCTCCCTTTGATGCTCCCATACTTAAAATACCGAGAATACTTTTTCCAATAAATTCTTTCCCGTCTTTTACAATTGTAACAGAGGCCTTTTGACTATTGGCTAACGCAACAAAAGTACTTGCTGGTCTTGCATGTAATCCTGTAGCGTTTTTAATGGTTACTTCTGTTTGTTTCATGGTCGTCCCTCCATTATTTTATTAATTCTGTTTTGGTTAGATAATCATTATCTTCTGTTCTATAATCAATTAATGGTGCCATATACTTCTTTCCTTCCTCAGTAATTTGATTATGATTAGTTATCCATTCTTTAGGAAAGTATTTCACTTTGTTACATACCTTAGATACATCTACTGGTTCAGTAACTATTTGATATGGATGTTCTTGTACTCTTTTCAAGGCTACCATGATTCCTGTATAATCCTTTTGTCCATAGATGATGGCATCCCTTCCTACTAAGATAGCTTCTTCTAAATCTACTTGAGATACGGCATGCATGGCACATCGTTGAGTAATCCCCAATTCTAGAACTTTTATTCTATTGGTAATTCCTGCATCTTCAATCCAGCTTTTTAGAGTTTGTCCAACTCCACCTAGTTGTGGATGGGCAAAAAGATCATGATTGCATCCTGTATCAACATTAAATAGATAATTACCCTTATTATCTTTAATGCCTTCTGATGCAACAATACAAACAGATCCTTGTTCCGCGTATCTTTCTTTAATTTGAGTAAGAAAACTATTTTTAGATATAGGGCTTTCTGGTAGATAAACAAAATCTACAACAGATTTTTCACCTATTTGGGCAAGGGCACTACTAGCTGCAAGCCATCCTGTATCTCTACCCATGGTTTCCATAATGAACACCCCTTTTTGGGGATATACATTTGAATCTAAATATGTTTCTCTTGCTATCGTAACTATAAATTTTCCAGTACTTGCGTAACCTGGTGCATGATCTGTACAATTCAAGTCATTATCGATGGTTTTGGGAATTCCAATAACATTCTTCTTAATATTATTAATCTCAGCATATTGGCTCATCTTATGCACAGTATCCATAGAGTCATTACCTCCTATATAAAAGAAGGTGTCTATTTCATACTCATCTAGTATTCTGAAAAATTTAATATAATTCTCTTCATTAAGTTTATAGTCTTGTAGTTTGTATCGACAAGCTCCTAAAGCTGAAGATGGTGTGTTTTTTAGTCTTTCAATTTGCTCATTGGTTAGCTTTGATAGATTGACTATTTTTTTCTCCAGTATACCCTCCATACCGTTTAATCCACCATAAACCACATCATAAGTTTTATGCAACTGATTTCCTTGTAATACCCCCACTATACTTCCGTTAATGACAGTAGTAGGACCGCCTGATTGGGCTACTAAACAATTTTTCACTCTTTCACATCCTTTCAATTATATTTTACAACTCAAACCAATATCATTTAATTATGTTTTGTTATTCCTTCTTCTATAATGTCATCTATAAACTTTTGCATATTCTTGTAATCGAAACGCTTTTGCTTAGTAAATAATTTTAATATTTGACTTCTCTCTAATTCTGTTACATCATAATCCGATAAATTATATTTCAAATCAATTTTCGTTAGGAAATCACAAATAATTTTTACTGCCATAATATTATCAGTTGGTTCTTTTTTATCGTTTAAAATAGTTAATACTTTTTGTAATCTGCCATGATAAGTATCGTGATCATAAAAATGCTTAACAAAGTAAGGATATATTATTGCTAAAGATTGACCATGATTAATTCTATATACGCAGCTAGATATTCTTTCACCAAATGTATGTGGAATATTAGCGCCACCATTTGATAGAGATAGACCTGCATAAGTGTCAGCTATAGAAAGCTTTCTCCTATATTCCAACTTATTCTCATGCATTAATTTGGGAAGATTATCAAAAATCAAATCCATACCAGCAAGTGTTAGTATCTCATTAATCTCGCAAAACGTATTATTTATATATGATTCTGACAAATGGCAGAAAGCATCAAAACCTGTACTAGCCGTTAACTGTTTTGGTAGTGTTAATGTAAGTTCAGCAATTACTAATGCTTCAGTTGGAAAGAAATCATTACTAAAAATAGTATGCTTCATATTATTTAAATCACTAACAACTGATGCCTGAGTTACATGTGAGCCTGTACCTGATGTTGTAGGAATAGCGATTAATGGTAACTTGTTCTTGTTAACTTTTAACACTTCTTTTGAGTACATATCTTCCCAGTTAAGTTCATACTCATTGGCAAATGAAATTATTTTTGCACTATCTATTGTAGATCCTCCACCGAGAGCGACTATATAATCAAACCTATTAGACCTTATTCTATCTATACCTTTTTCTATATCAGAATATAATGGATTAGCTCTTATTTCATTAAACACTTGGACGTTAACATTGTTATTGTTCATTATCGTAATAAATTGATCTCTTAGCTCCCTCATTACATCGAAATTATCTTGAATGACTAATAAGCATGTATTACCATATTCTTTTAATATTGATCCAATTTCTTCAATTTTATTAACAAAACTAATTTTAACAGGGTTGTAGAATCTTTTCATTTTTTTCTCCTATAATAATAGGCATTGCAAAACAATGCCTATTATGCCATGTTTATATATTCAATCAAATTTTTACTACTTATTCACTATTACTTTTTAAGCTAGTATAATTTGATATACAGTTAAATATAAAACTATTATTACTGTAATATTTAGCAAATAGAGCCCTAATATTTTTTTGTCCTTCATTATGTTTTTTAGTTCTGATAATACTTTAATTTGTTCGTACTTAATTTTTCTCCAAATTACTAAAAATAGAAAGAATCCTGATAAAAAGTTTAGTGTAAATAGCATTGAAATAAAACTTAATAGTAATACCCTAAAATCTTGTTCCTCTTTCTTAGTTATTCTTAACTCTAAATAGCATAAAAAATTTAACATAGCTACTTGAAAATAAATACTAAAATTAATGTAAGTATTTATAACATCAATAAACTCCTGGTCATTTTGTTTACTATATAAATATATCAAAACAAGTATGCAAGAACCAATCAGTATATGAAATAATCTTACAATTTTAATAAGTTTGCTATTATCATTAAACAATTTAAACAAGAATTCTTCCTCCTTGAATTATAAATTATTCTTTTCTGTTGCTTCCTCTATTGCACTTCTAATTTCTTTTATAGCTGTTGTTATACCTTCTGGGTGGCAATAAATAGCCGTTGTAAAAATCATTATATCTGGATTACATGCAACCACAGGTTCAAGATTATGTATTCGCATTCCACCATCAATAGCAAGTTCACAATCTGGATTACACTCGTCTATAAGCTTTCTAGAACGTTTAATTAGATCAATTGAGCTCCTTCTCCATGCCCATTTTGATTCGCCTTCAGGTGGTTTACCTGCACCATGTATAACAAGATGTAATCTGTCAATATCATAAATTGACTCCTCAACAAATGATAACGGTGTATAACATCCAATTGTTAAGCCGACCTTCATACCAAATTCATGACAATAGTTGATTATATAAGCCAGAGGTGCACCTATAAAATGCTCAGCAGGTAATATTAACATGTTACAACCAGCTTTTGCAATTTTTTCAATAAACAAGCGGTCACATTCTCTAGTATAAAAATGACATTCAATAGGTTTATCTGTTATTGATCTAACACCTTTAATAACGAGATGGCCTCCTGTTAATTGTAAGTTTTTTAAATCATGCATGTCTGCAGCATCAGAATGACAAATATCTGCCCCAGCATCTAATGCCTCTTTCATATGTTTTCTTACATCACCATAATCAAAATTACCTGCCATGCCTGCTGCTATTTTAATTTTTTTCATATTTCCCTCCTAATCTATATCTAATTCGTTTTTTACATCTGAAGATATATTTACTACTCTTGGTCCATAGATTATTTGATAATCTTTATCTTTATTTACATATCCCAATGCTTCCAATTCGTCTATCCATACCTGTTTTTTTACTACTAATTGCTCATTCTTTACTGCTACTCTTAATCGTGTTGCGCAATTTTCTACGGATGCAATATTGTCTTTACCACCAAACGCTTCAATAATTCTTAATTCTAATTTATCCGATCTATCATTTTCAACTGTATTACCTTTTTTCCTAGTACTTTTATACTCTTTTTTAGTAACAAATTTCACGTCTGATTTACCTCTACCTGGAGTTTTAAGATTGAATTTTAATATTGCCCATCTAAAAATAAAGAAGTATATTCCAAAGTATAGTGGAACTAAAAGCAATAGCGACATAGCATTTACTTTGTCTGGTTGAAGAATATTTGGTAACATAAAGATTACTGCAAAACCTTGAATTGATACTTTCGTTGCTTCTGTTAGTAAAAATGCTAAGCCTGATAGTGGAACATGGACAAAATAATATAAGATAGGACTTGCAAATAATGTTGTAAATTCAATAGGTTCAGTTACGCCAACAAATGTTGCTGTAAATACTGCTGGAATTATGAGTGCGAGCATTTTTTTACGATTTTCTTTTTTAGATGTCATGTACATAGCAAATGCTGCACCTGGCCATCCACCTAAGTTCACTAATATTCTTCCACTTGTAAAGTTTCTAACTAAATAATGTGTTGCTGTTGCAGAGCCAGTTAATGCAATTTCAATATTCTTTGTTCCAGCTACTTTTATGCCATCTATTAACATTGTGCCACCAAGTTCTGTATATCTTAGGGGCATCGTTACTAGATGATGCATACCAAAGGGAAGTAATGCTCTATCAACACAACCGTAAATAAAAGTACCAAACAAACCAGCTTTACCAATGAATGTTGCTAGACTTTGGATCCCTAGACCAATTACAGGCCATACATAGTAAATTATTGTACCTGTTAATACTGCGAATAATGGAATTAACATAATTATAAATTTGGGACCAGCAAAGAAAGCAAATGCATTTGGAAGTTTAATATCCCCCCATTTGTTCATCATCCATGCCACAAGAACACCACATACAATTGCCCCAAAAATACTTGTATCATAGGTGAAAATGCCCAATACTTGTGTGAACATTTTTGTATATATCACCGCTTGATCACTAGTCATTGCCAAGTTTTCCATTAACCACTCTACATTTAATGTACTCTGTGTTATCCCCTTAAATCCTGCAATTACTGATATTACAGTATTTACAGACATAAGCATAAACACACCTGCAAGTGCTGTATATCCTTTGTTCTTTTTTGCTAGTCCTATAGAAATACCAACAACAAACCACAATGGTAGATTTCTAATAATTAGGGACGCAATTTTAGTAAACAAAAATGCTACTTGCCATAAAAATGATCCTTTTGTAAAAATAAAATTTCTTAATGGTGAAGCAATACCCATTGTTAAACCACAAACAACTAATACGATGATAGGAATCATCATTCCACCAGCAAAATACTGAAATTTACCTTGTAGATTTAATTTAGTTTCTTTCATACGTCCTCCTTGTATATATAGTGGGCTCCTGCATATTCGTATTCTAACAAACAGACAGTACTTTAACAACAAGTTGATTGGACTAATAACTTCACTTTCACAAGTGCAATTAACGACATACCTCATGGGGTATAGAATCAAAGTTCTTTATTAATCTTGAGTAATTTACTTTTTGATAAATCTTATTACATTTTGAATTTATTTCATCTATCTTTAAATGGTCCATATGTTTAGTAATGTAGATTACAGGTTTGTCCATAATTATATCTTTAGTTGAAAGAATAATATCAAATTCTATCTTATTGTTGATTTCAAACATTTCATCAATTATTTTAATAAAACTAATATACTTATCAAGTTTCTCTTTTATACTCACTAGTTCTATAACATTGCAGTCATGAATGAGTACTGCTTTTAGTTTTTGCTTGTTTTTTTCTAGTATATGTGTAATATTAAATATAATATTACATAGCAACTGTTCTGTTAATCTTATCGAATAATACTTTGTACAAATGTGGAATATTTCCTTTGACATGATTGCACTTATTTGAAAACTAGATTCTAACTCTCTATAGTAATCTGTTAAAATGCCATAATAATCATTTTTCACCTGATAATTTATCTCTTTTGTCAGTATAGATAATATACTTGATGTCAGCAACTCACAATCCAATTCATCTATCCTTAACATTTTTATTATATATTTTCTTATTTCATTAACTAAATTTTTGGAAGTTTGAATGTAATTTTTCGGTAACTTAGTCGATTGAACGATTAACAGTGTGTAGAGATATATCGCCTCAACCTCTAATACTTTCACTTGATATTCACCTTGTATTTGTTCTATTATTTTTCCAATTATTTTTTTATCATCTAATTGCTTAATTAATGCTATTCTATTGTCTGTTAAACTCACAACATGACCAGTAACAGTTCTGTTTATTGAATAATAAAATATATCTACTAACCAGTCCAATTCATGTAATGAAAAATCTAATTTAGATTCCTCTTTAATATACATAATTAAGTCTTTGATGAACTTTATCTTCTTAGGATTTCTACTACTTTGTAAAGCTTTGTATAGTCCATATTTATCTGGTTGAGATAAGGTTCTATTGCCATATCTCTTATTAGTCATATTAACCCATTTTGTTATTAATAATCTTTTTCTCTTTTCACCTGCTTGTAGGGTAAGACCAGATATTCTAGAACTTATAATTTTTACGTCATAATCTTTCAAGAAAACGTTTACTTTTCTAATCTCTTGATATACAGATTGTCGTGATATGAAAAAAATTTCAGATATCTCAGTTACAGTAATTTTTTGCTCTTCTTCAAATAACAACAAATACAATAGATATAAAAATCTGTCGTGATAATCAGATAGTGCATTTAGTTTATCTGAGTATATCTTTATTAGTGATTCTTTTTTCTTATTATTACCTTGAATATAAAAACCTTTACCCTTTTTCCTCAAAAGTACTAAACCAGATTTATTACAAATTGAATCTATTCTATCAATGTTATTTTTAATAGTCCTTATAGAACATTCAGCACATTCAGCAAGTTCCTTTGACGTCAAATATTTGTTTGACTTTAATAATGAAATGATTATTTTATTATTTTTCATTTTATCATCAATTCCTTTAAAGTATATTTAAATGCAAAAAATCGGTTAGTTTGTCCTAATTATTTTACTGAAATTCAACGATTATGTAACAAAAATCAATGATATAATTATGCTTCTAGTATTAAGTTTATTACTTTTTTATATGCACTTGAGTCATATATTTTACTGGTTCATAGCTCCTTTGGTGATTATAATAACCATCATGATTTTATTATACAATCCATAATCTATAAACGTCAAATATGTAATAGTCAATTTTGCTGGTTAATCGACTAAGGCATTGTTATATTTAATTTGCTCATTTTCTTGACAGGGGTCCAAGATACCATTATTTCCTTTCAGTAGACATATTAGTATCATAATTAATTTCTCAATTTTAAATAATTATATTCTAAAACATTGGGGAAACTATAACCTATCAAAAACAAAGGAGCAATTTTTGTGAATATATATCTTATAATAGCATTTAGAATCATAACCATCATGATCGTATTATTAATATCCATAATAATCATATATGGTAAACGTCCTATTGGCGAGCTCCCGGTGTTTGATTTCTTAACAATACTTGTTATTGGTTCTGTCACTGGTGCTGATATCGCAGAACCTGATGTTCCTCATTTGCATATTATTTACTCCATTATTGTCATGTTCGCATTCCAGAGGTTAATTACCTTAGTCTACTTAAAATCTGATTTGTTTAGAAAACTGGTAACCTTTCCTCCAATGATTATTGTTCATGATGGAAAAATGGTTTATAAAAATTTGAAACACGTCAAAATTTCAATAGATGAAGTATTGATGCTTTTAAGAGAAAAGGACATCTTTGATATCAATGATGTTAAATACGCTATTCTAGAGCCAAGTGGAGCTGTTTCTGTTTTACGCCAAAACTATGCAGAGCCTGTAACGAAAAAAGATTTAAACACGCGTTCTAAGGCTACCCTATTCAAACAATCTATCATTATTGATGGGAAATTTCAAAATGAAAACATTATCATGCTAGGCTCATCCAAAGAAGAGATTATCCGAATGATCAATGGACAAGGTTATCATGATGTGTCAGAAATTTTTTATGCTTCTATGGATAAAAGTAAAACTATTTCTATCTCTCCATATGATGTTAATTTTGATGGAATTTAATTATTTCTTTTTTGGCATCTTAGTATACAACTATACTTTTAGATGATATAGTATAATTATTCGTTATTTTGAATGTTAATACCTTACTCAAAATATATAACATCACGCGCAAGAAAAACATTGGTTATGGAGGAAGATACATGTATAGTTATAAGAACGATTATAGTGAAGGGGCTCACCCTAGGATTCTTAATGCTCTAATGGAAACCAATCTGGAACAAACGGATGGTTATGGAGACGATGTTTTCACACAAAAAACCATCGAACTATTGAAGAATAAAATAGATAGTCCAAATAGCGATATACACTTTTTCTCAGGTGGAACACAAACCAATCTTATTGTGATATCCGCTTTCTTAAGACCACATGAAGCTGCTATTGCAGCAGAAACAGGTCATATACTTGTTCATGAGGCAGGAGCTATTGAAGCAACTGGGCATAAAATAATTTCAATTGAAGTAGACGATGGCAAACTTAATTCAGAACATATTGCGTCGGCTCTCAGTGCCCATACTGATGAACATATGGTTAAACCTAAGCTTGTGTATATCTCTAACCCAACAGAAGTGGGAACAATCTATACCAAAAATGAACTTGAGCAATTAAGCACTCTATGTAGGGATAATAATCTCTATCTATTTATAGATGGCGCAAGGCTTGGATCAGCTCTGTGTTCCACAGAAAATGATCTTGCCCTTCCAGACCTAGCTAAGTTATCCGACGCTTTTTATATTGGTGGTACGAAGAATGGTGCACTTCTAGGAGAAGCCTTAGTTATTAATAATGAATCCCTTCAAGAAGATTTTAGATTCCATATGAAACAAAAAGGCGCACTGTTAGCTAAAGGAAGGATTCTAAGTTTGCAATTTCTAGAATTATTTAAAGATGACTTATACTTCCAACTTGCGACCCACGCCAACAAAATGGCTGATAGGATTAAAGATGCTATTCGCTCACTGGGTTATGAATTCTTGGTTCATTCACCTACTAATCAAATTTTCCCCATTCTACCTAATCACGTCATTGAAAAGCTGGAGGAAAAAAATCAATTCTACATATGGTCAGAAGTTGATAAGGATAACTCTTCTATTCGTGTTGTTACGTCATGGGCTACTGAAGAGGATGCGGTTACAGCTTTTATTGAGGATTTGAGAGCATTTACGAAAGATAATAGGTAATAATAAAAAGCTATATCCCAGTGATGCGATATAGCTTTTGTATTAACAGTGTAAGACTGACTAAAAGGGGGACAGTCTTACACTATTTCACTTTTACTTGCTTACCAAGTAATTGGATCTAATATAACTTAGCATCTGCCCAATCACCATGATCAGAATTAATACCATCACCAGCATCTGTTATTTTTAGTTTCAATTCATTCATGCCGGTTATATTCACATGGACTTCCTTAAAAGAATCATCATGTCTCATGGTACCACTATCGTATATCTTATTTCCATCACCATATACCTCAAAAACGATTGTTGCGTTTGCACCTACTTCGTCATCTACACCTACATGAGAATAGAAACTTGTGTAAGCTCCATTTAAATCATAGATAATTTCACTACCTGCATGGGTACCGATGCCTTTTATGTAAGTATTACCATCTATTGTCAATGGATTCCCATCTACACTTGTATCTTTATTAACTGATCCCCAATCTGTATGCGCACTTGTCCAGTCTAAATCACTTAAATATACAAATGTACTTGGTTCTTTATTGATTAATAGCATCGGATTTCCCCAATCAGCATGGTCATGGTTCTTGTTATCTCCACCATTTGTTACAACTAACTTCAGTCTATTAACACCACTAATGTCAACCTTTATGCTTTCAACAGAATCAGAACCATGTAGCACATTACTTGCATATAATGGCGTTGCATCATTATCACCATATACTTTAAATTCAACAGTACCATTGTTACCCGTTTCATCATCCAGACCAATATCGCATTGGAACCAATCATATTGACTATTAATTTGGTAGATAATTTCACTCACTGCATGTGTTCCTATTCCTTTATCATAGACGTTGCCTGCTATTGTTATGGGATTTCCTCCATTGGATTTATTGAGTTCAACATTTCCATAATCAGCAGTTGCTGAGTCCCATTGTAAATATGTAAGTGAAATTTGTGTATCTGAAGGAATCAATACATCTAATGGTCTTGTTTCAGCAACTTCTCCAGTGCTTAACCTAGTTACTTCTAGAACTAAAGTCACTGTTGTTTCAACAGTTGGTGGTGTAATACTTCCATCTAAGGCAACAATTGAAGAATCACTTGATGTTTTAACACCAATTGTATAACCCTCTGGTACTACAGGTAATGTTAATTGTGTTTCTGCCACTGCAGGCATGGCTATAAATCTAATTTTACGTGCCATTACAAGTGCAGATTGTAAATCAATATCCGGATTATAAATAAGCCGTGCATCAGCCCAGTTAGCTCTATCATTATAGCTATTACCAGCATCTTCAACAACTAATTTTAAACTATTCATATTTGTTACATCAACATTAATGGTTTCAATCGGACTTGTGTGTGTCAACGTAGATGTTTCTTTTAATAATTGATTGTTATCTCCATATACTTTGAAAATAACATCGCCATTACTATTGACACTTTCATCCAATCCAACATCTACAATAAATCTAGAGTATAAACCATCTAAATCATAAATTATTTCATTATCAGCATGAACGCCTAGTCCCTTAAAATAGGTTCGTTCATTAATATCAATCGTTCTACCGTCATAATCTAAATCATTATTAACTGTCGTATAACTTCCTCCAATACTGTCTGGAGATAAATCGCTTAAGTATACAAAATCAGCTGGAGCTTCTGAAGGCAGTTTATCAAGATTTGTATACACTTTTGCATCTCCCCATGTTCCATAATCTCGACTACTACCATCGTCTGCATCATAGGTTACTAAATCAATTACTCTTACACCTGTTAGGTTAATATCTACTTCTTTAGCTGTATCTGCTACACCCATGACTTGACTATCATAAACTTTTTCATTATCTGCATATACTCTAAAAACAACTGAACCACTGGTTTGATCTTTTCTCACGTCATCCAGACCCACAGTAGCTGTAAACCTATCGGCTTCACCATCTAAATAATAACGAATGGTTGTATTTGCTTCTGTACCAATTCCCTTTTGATAGTTCTTCTTATCAATCATAATAGCATTATCACCGTAGCTCTTATCTAACTTGATACTTTCTTCATCTGTAATATATGCCCATTGCTGGTCACTTAGATATAAATATCCAGGATGTGATTTATTTGCTTTTACGATCTTTGTTTCGCCTGGTTGTACACTTAAAGATACATATGAAATTGTCTTTCCATTTAACTCACTAACCGTAGCTTGCATGGATTGACCATTTACTTCTACTGAATCCACTTGACCATAGAAACTAGCTTCCCAAGTCATCGTTGATCCTGATGTATTTTCAAATGTAGTTTGATTTGTTCCATCATGTCTAACTGATACTTTATTGGATCCTATAGGAATATTATCCACTTGAACCCATGGAACTTCATGTGTTAGACGTGAAATTGTTGAAATTTTATTATTAGGAGCATCTGGTTCAACGCCCATCATACCCGTAATAACATTCGATATGTTTAAGAAAAATATTTCAGGATACGTCGTATTATGTTCAAGCACCTTCTTGGTCCAATGCCATCCCATGGCATTTTCCCCATGCTTATAGAAAGCATCAGCTAGATAGGTCTGGGCTTCTTCATTAAGTGGGTCCACAAATGCATTATAATGAATAAAATCTAAGTACCTGTCTGTTCTAGGACCATTATCAGTTAGTAGCTTCATTGGCATAAAAAAGCTATTTTCGTGTCCCCAATTTGTCCTTGGATCCCCGAACTTATCAAAAGCTCTTATGTATATTTGATCTTCCTCAGAATACCAATTTGCTTCAAAATGCTGTCGGAGCGCTATTGCCTTGTCATGGAATTCCTGCGCTTTCGTTGTTTCCCCACGAGCATTTAACATACCTGCATAGGCTAAAAGTGATTGATATTGTACGCCATATGTATCGCCAGCTTCAACAATCATACCTCTTTCTTCAAATTCCCATAATGTAGGTAAGATACTCATATCACCACCACCGTCAGCTACACCATTATTGTTAACATCATGTAACCCCATAAATGCATCATCGGAATGTAGATTGTCAGCAAACAGTAATATCTCTGGGTCATTAATCCACCTGTCATCTCCTGTCCATAGGTATTGACGATAGATTTTTTCTAACAGCTCAAAAGGTGCTGGTAATTCTTGAAAGTCAGCATCCATATAATAAGGTTCACCATAGAAATTATAGGACCACTTCGTCCAGTATTGATTCCTAGTATTATTATTTGCACCTTTTGCGAAGAGTTGAAGCATGTTAAAATTCTCATCATCTAGACCTAATAGATGTCCAGCATCTGATTGATGGCAAATATCACGAAGACAAAAACATTCTCGATAATGATTGCCACCTTCATTGGCAGGTACTGAACCATGGTAGGTTCCCCAATAGGAAGGAATTACTGTGTCTACCCCATAATGATCAGCTATCCGAGGTTCCCATTCACCCCTTGGTTCATTTTCAGAGGAAACAACTTGTACTTCAAGGACATTTTGCTTAGATTCATTAAAGAATTGTTCTAAGCTTTTGTTACCTGATGTAAGCTGTAAATCACTTTCGCTTCCTGTTGTTGTTGCCGTTACTGTCGATGTAAGTGTTGATAATGTAATAGCTGCCACAATTAAACTGATAAAAAACACTCTAACTTTAAAACGCATCATTTCTCCTCCTATACTATTCTTTTCTGAATATTGTACACATTCATTTTAGCACTTAGGGTCTTTTAACTCTATGATGCAAAACTACATTAATGGGACTTATTTCTATAATTCATTACCAAGAATGACAATGAAAAAGTAATTTAAAATAAAACAAAAAACTACTTCTATGATCATTACTTTAGAAGCAGTTCTCTTTTTATTTATTTTAATACTCCATTACTTGTTTTCTAAATAATACCTTTGAATCACTTTAATCGTAAAGTCATATAGTTTCTTTCTAAAATTCCCCTCCAGAAGTTTGGTATTTTGCTCATTCATATAAAAACAGTATAACTCATCAATTATTTCTAAGTCTTCCGTATCTGAAAAATAGTTCTTACAAAATAGAAAGATATCATTTTTTCTTATGCTCACTAATCCTTTGTCAATACCTATACACCTAATTGTTTCCCAAGCATTTTTTATTTGAGTTATCGTACCGTTATTCGCATCATAATCAGAAATCCTATCTCCCAATTCCATAACAGATTTTTGTATCCTTTTCATACGAATCGGTATAAAATATTGAGGTTGTATTTTGGTATAGTAGCATGTTATGTCTTGTCCATATATTACACGATGATACTTAATACTATCAAAAGCATATAACCACAACTTTGGATATCCTTTTGGAATACTATCCTGATTCCATTCCTTTAATACTCTTTCTCCACAGTCTTTAACAGTATGGATATCTTGCCATTGAACATCATAAAAGAGAGGTTTCCTTGGTTGTTCCCTTTTAGGTAATTTGCTTTGCATACTTTTTATCACTTCTTCGATATGATTCTTAATCTGTAATTCTACATTTTTATGTACTGTCGTAATTGTCATATCAATATCACTGGAATCCTCAATGAAAT
>JMSU01000224.1_pt1 | contig 19723 bp, 14 predicted proteins | sample 179011 | NCBI WGS metagenome assembly JMSU01 (sample SAMN02769580, study PRJNA246767) | bioreactor metagenome | isolation source: Culture-1 Bioreactor ArsB derived from microbial biomass from the upper 2 cm... | place: Germany: Bremen | collected day 87 after inoculation
TTCCCAAGCTGTGATTCTTCAACTGCAAGCTCTGATATCTTCTTTGAATTTTCTTCCTTAACAATCGCCCACGCTATTGCCTTTACAAGTGTATCAACTTGTTCTTGAGTATAGTTTTCTATTTGAGCTTGAGCTTTTTTAGCTCTGTCCATTAATCCAGAGATAAATACTTTAGCTTCGGCATTCATATTTTCCATAGTCACTTTCCCCCTAAGTCTTTATTCTTCTATAGAGAGTTCCTAGTGAAACTTAATTTATACATATCAAAACATCCGATGCTTCTGGGGATTTTTGATGTGTATAAGTTCAAGTTTTCACTGGAATCTCTATATTTCACTAATCTTTACTGGTCTACCTTCTTCTAAAGATTTCTTAGCCGCTAAACCAATTAATACTGGCTTGAGCCCATCGATTCCTGTAACAGGTACTTCAGTATCGTTAACAATGGCATCAACAAACTGTTTAACTTCATCTGCAAATGATTGCATATATCTCTCTAGGAAGAAGTACAGTGGCTTCTCAGCATTTACACCATCTACAGTACTGATTACCGCCGTTGAGTTTGTATCATTTTTTACAGCTACAGAACCTTTAGATCCAAACACCTCAGCTCTTTGGTCATATCCATAGGCAGCACGTCTACTATTATCTATAACTCCTAAAGCACCATTTTTAAACTTTAGTGTAATAATTGCTGTGTCAACGTCTCCAGCTTCACCGATAGCCGGATCAACTAGTACATTTCCTACTGCATAAACTTCTTCTACTTCACTACCCGAAAGATAACGAGCCATGTCAAAATCATGAATAGTCATATCTAGGAATATACCGCCTGAAACCTTTACGTATTCTGCTGGAGGTGCCTCAGGGTCCCTTGATGTGATTTTTATAATGTGTGGATCACCAATTTTTCCCGCTGCTACGGCTTCTTTAACAGCTCTAAAGTTATGGTCGAATCTACGGTTAAATCCAACTTGGAATTTAACTCCTGCCTTTTCTACTACTTCTAGAACTCTGTGTATTCTTTCCAAATCATGATCTATTGGCTTTTCACAGAATATATGCTTTCCAGCCTCTGCAGCTTCTATTGACATCTGTGAATGTGTATCGGTTGAAGAGCAAACTAATACAGCTTCAATTTCAGAATCATTTAAAATATCTTTATGATCAGTGTAAATATCATTAATTCCCATTGACTTAGCCCATTCTCTTGTTTCATCAGTCATGAATGGATCAGCAATCGCTTTAACCTCAGCATTTGGTACAAACTTTGCTATACTCTCTGCATGTACTTTTCCTATTCTACCCGCTCCAATAATACCTACCTTTAACATAATCAAGACCTCCTAAATGGCTTTATTTTATAATCCAGTTTTTTCGCTAATAAAGTTTCTTGCTTTCATTGCATACTCTAGTGGATTTGCCTTAGCAGGATCTTGCTCTGCTTCAACTACCATCCATCCTTCGTAGTCAGTTTTAGCTAATACATCAAATGTATGGTCAAAGCCAATGGTTCCATCTCCAGGTACCGTAAATACACCTTCATTTACGCCCTTTAAGAAAGACCATTTCTCTTCCTTAAGCTTGTTAAGCACATCTTCTCTTACATCCTTTAGATGAACATGTACAATTCTATCTACATACTTGTCGATTATTGCATCTACAGATTCTTGAGTTCCTTCTGAGAAATACATATGACCTGTATCAAATAACAAGTAAACATCGTCATTTGTAATTTTCATAAATCTATCAACTTCTTCTGCCGTTTGAATCCCTGTTCCCATATGGTGGTGAAGAGAAACCTTCATTCCTTTTTCTGCTGCAAGCTCAGCTAATTTATTCATACCCTTCGCTAAATTTTCCCATTCTTCATCTGTAAATACTGGCTTTTCATCAAATATTGGCTTATCTAATCCCTGGATGCTGTGTCCTTGCTCTGAGCAACCAATTACCTTTGCACCCATTTCATGTAGGAAATCTCTATGCTTTATAAAAGCTTCAATTGTTTCTTCCTCTGGTTTAGTTGTGAAGAAACAACTGAACCACGCATTACAAATTTGTACACCTCTTAGTTCTAATGCTTTCTTAAGCACATCAGTATCCTTTGGATATTTATTTCCAACTTCACTTCCAGTAAATCCAGCAAGAGCCATTTCACTAACACATTGTTCAAAGGTATTTTCCTTACCAAGCTCTGGAAGGTCATCATTTGTCCAAGCTATTGGTGCGATTCCTAATTTAACTTTCCTTTTGTCCATTTTCATTTCAAATTCCCCCTAAATTAGTATTGTCTAGCCTTGCTTAAACCTTCTTTCATTTCCTCATGCGCTTTTTGTACCTTTTCATTTTCTGATACTTCAGGCACTCCAACATGCCACCAAGACTCATAACCATTTGTCATTGTCTTAGGCATAACCTTAATATCTATTAAAGTAGAAACCTTTTGTTTCTTAGAATCTTCAATTGCATCTCTTAAATCCTCTATAGTTTTAACTGTATAGGTTTTAACTCCGTAGCCTGATGCGGATTTAGCAAAATCTATAGGTATAAGTCCGCCGGACAACATGCCAGTTTCTTCATCTCTAAATCTAAACTCAGTTCCAAAGCTTCCTATCCCTTGAGACATTTGAAGATTGTTGATACATCCAAATGCCATATTATCAAATAGTAATATATTAACTTTCTTCCTTTCCTGAATACTAGTTACTAATTCAGAATGAAGCATCAAGTAACTACCATCTCCAACCATAGCATAAACTTCTTTTTCTGGAGCCGCCAGTTTAACTCCTAATGCACCGGATACTTCATATCCCATACAAGAATATCCATATTCCATATGATAGGTATTTGGCTTCTTAGGGCACCATACTCTTTGAAGATCTCCTGGCAAGCTGCCCGATGCTCCCACCACTATTGCATCTTCATCTAACAGTTTATCCAGTTCTCCAAGCACTTTGGTTTGTGTCAAGCATGATCCAGTATCCTTATAGAACTCCGGTAAGACCTCATCTTTATGTCCTGCCACTTCTGGCTTAAAGCCCTCTTCTTTATATTCAACATTAAATAATCTGTCTAGTTCTTTTAACCATGCATCCTTAGCTTCTTTAATTTCATTAGCATATTCAGATTTATAGCCTTCTTTTTCAAGTTCGCTTCTTATGGCATCCAAACCAGCCTTAGCATCTGCTACAACCTTAGTAGCATCTAACTTGTTTGCATGGTATTCAGATATATTGATTGTTAAAAATTCAACATTCGGATTTAAAAATAGCCTTTTCGATGCTGTAGTAAAGTCAGTGAACCTTGTTCCTACACCAATAACTAGATCCGTTTCTTTAGCTATTAGATTAGCTGCTAGGTTTCCTGTAACTCCAATTCCACCTAGGTTTAATGAATGTGTGCATTCAAGTGCACTTTTTCCTGCTTGTGTTTCTCCAAATGGTATATTAAAGCTCTCGGCAAAGTCACTCAGTGACTGAGCAGCTTCTGAGTATCTAACTCCTCCGCCGCAAACTAAAATAGGCTTTTTCTTTCTTTTCATAAGTTCTACAGCGTCTTTTATAGAAGCCTCCGTCGCTGGTCTTCTTTCAATTCTATGAACACGCTTTTTAAAGAAATATTCTGGATAGTCATATGCTTCAGCCTGTACATCCTGAGGAAGAGCTATTGTAACAGCTCCAGTATCTGCAGCACTTGTTAATACTCTCATGGCATTAACCATAGCAGTCATTAATTGCTCAGGTCTGCTAACTCTATCCCAATACTTACTAACTGCCCTAAAAACGTCATTTGTACTGATTGATAGATCATGGGATTGTTCAACCTGTTGTAGTACTGGATCTGGTTGCCTAGTTGCAAAGGTATCCCCTGGTAATAATAGCACAGGAATGTTGTTTGCCGTAGCTGTTGCCGCAGCAGTTACCATGTTGGCAGCCCCAGGTCCTACAGAAGATGTGCATGCATAAATCTGTCTTCTATGCTTCTGTTTTGCATAGGCTATTGCCGCGTGGGCCATCCCCTGTTCATTTCTACCTTGATGTACTACTAGGTCACCAGCATCTTGTTCCAACGCCTGCCCAAGACCTACAACATTTCCGTGACCAAAGATTGTAAAAATACCCTTTACAAATTTTTGTTCCTCACCATTAAATTCTACATATTGATTATTTAGGAATTTAACTAATGCTTGAGCAACGGTCAATCTAATTGTATTCAAGCAAAGCACCTCCAATATTAATTATTTATTAGGCCAGATTTTTGCATTTGGATCTAGAAGCCACTTATGCTCTTCTTCATCAATTCTATCCGTCCAAGGATTGTTATCTAGATGTCTTATCATCCAACAGTAGTACATTGCATAGCCCGGAGCAGTAGCTTGCGGATGAACTAATCCACCTGGAATTGCGGCGATGCTGTTGTGGCTAATTTTAAACACATCGTCACCAATTATTGAACATCCAAAGCCTTGAGTCTTATTAAATCTATAATAATATATCTCTGGTTGAGGATGATGATGCGGTATATAACTAGACCATTTCCCCGGATAGTTGATAACTTCACCAATTACTAGGTTTGAAAATGGCGCATTTGAATAATCAAATATCGTACGTACAACTCTTCTTGAAGTATCTCCTAACATACCTTCTCCAAAAATATCACTTCTACAATCCTCCGGAGCATATAACTTAGAATCAAATACCCCTTCGTTTGTAGTTTTTTCTAAAAGCACCTCCGCCTGGGAAACAGCAGTTATTTTAACTTCTACTCCCTTTGGTACATGTAGACACCAAGGATCTTCATCAAATATAGAATTTCTAGTAACCTCTTGTTCATTACCTTCCCATTCTATGATGATGGTTCCATCTAATAAAAGAAAAGCGCTTTCTTTATTACCGTCTACAGAAACTTCCACATCGTCCTTTTTAAGCTTATACACGCCTACATCCATAAGCATATTACTGTGTTTACCATCCATTTCAGCCATACTGTTATAGCCATAGCTTAAATCGCCAAATCTGCTAAACATATTTTATACCCCCAAAATTTTATCTTCTTTCTGCACCTAGGATTATCATTTTTTCCTTAGCAACATTCTTAACTTCTATCATTGGCTTTTTAAAGAACTTTATTCTATCAAACTCATCTGGTTTGTTATTCATTTCATCTCTCAGCGTATTTCCAAAGGCCATTCTCAGAGCAGTACCTATATTAACCTTCCCTACTTTGCTTTTTGCTAATCTGCTTAAATCTTCATTCTTCACACCTGTTGATCCGTGAATAACCAGTGGGACATTCACTATCTTTTCAATTTCTGCTAGTCTATCATATTGAATATTCGCTTCCTGTGCCTGCATTCTGTGTAGTGTACCAATCGCTACAGCAACTGCATCTATACCGGTTTCTTCTACGAATCGTTTCGCTTCCTCAGGTACAGTATACATAGCTTTAGCCTTTATCGATGGATCACTATATCCTACAGAACCAATTTCGCCTTCGATTGAAACACCGAAATGGCGGGCAATCTCTGCAATTTCTTTAGTTATTTTTATATTTTCTTCTAAGGACAGTTGCGAACCATCATACATAACTGAACTAAAACCTGCCTTAATTGCAGATACAACCTCTTCAACTGATTTCCCATGGTCTAGGTGAATACATACAGAAACTTTAGCTTCTTTTGCAAGATCAGTAAGGATATTACCTAATATTTGGATTGGCATATGAACTACTGCATCTCTATTAGTCATTAGTATTACTGGTATATCTAGCTCTTCAGCAGCTTCGATAACCATCGCAGCATCTTCGTAACCAAATACATTAAAGCCTGCTACTGCATAGTCGCCATTTGATGCCTCATTTAATATTTCATTTAAAGTAACTAACATAGTAATTATCCTTTCTGGTTATAGTTTTTTTACCATATCCCCATGTTCCGCCTTAGCCTTATCTACAAATTCCTGTACCTCCTTTGCACTTGGCATTGCATCGGAGCAACTATGGCTTGCTACTAACATTGCAGCTGAAGCACTACCAAATTCTAAACTTCTATCTACATCCCAACCTTCCATTAGCCCGTAAAGGAATGCTGAAGCGTAAGCATCTCCACCTCCGAATGATTTTAATAATTTCACTGGAAACGAGCTAACTTTATAGGCATCTCCATCATTTGTATATCCAATTGATCCTTCTTTACCATGCTTAATTACAACAATCTTAGCTTTGAATTCAAACCATCTGTCAGCAGTAACTTGGTCACTTGTATTTTCAGGATCTACTAATGCTTCCATTAAATCAAATTCTTCCCTTGAACCTATAATGATGTCACTCATCTTTGCTGCCATTGAATAATATACCGCTACCTCTTCCATAGAAGCCCATGAGTAAGGTCTGTAATCTATATCGAATATAACAACAGTCTCATGCTTTACAGCGTATTCCATAGCCACAAAACAAGCTTCTCTTGATGGGCTTTGTGAAAGAGCAGTTCCAGAAATCAAAAGAGATTTAGCGTTTTTAATATACTCTTCGTTTACATCCACTGGATTAATTTTTAAATCCGCAACTCCTTCACGATACATCAATATACTACTTTCCGTCGGACTCTTTATTTCTGTAAAAGCAAGCCCCATCTTTGCTCCATCTTTATCAACAGTAATATTTGTTGTATTTATGGTTTCATTGTTAAAATAGTTAACTACAAATCTACCAAATTGATCATCAGCTACTCTACCAATAAATCCAACTTTTTTACCTAATCTGGCCATTCCGATTGCAATATTCGCCGGTGATCCTCCAACGTACTTTGTAAATGTTTCTGTTTCTTCCATCGGTCTATTGATCTCATTAGCATTTAAATCTACACCGATCCTTCCCATTGGAATAATATCAATCTTTCTATCCTTTGGAAATTTAATTAATTTCGAACTCATAATCATACCTCTTTTCTATTTATTATTAGTAATAACATAATAAAAACGCAAGGGCATCGAACCCCTTCGTTTTGGTCAGATTTCTCTCCGAAAAATGACCTCAATAAAAACTTAATGTTAACTTAACAAATTATTGTTTATAATATATAATTAGAACTTAGCAGAATCCCAATAAATTATTTGGTTATTGTGACTTCTTGATTAAATTCTGGTTATCTTTTGGTTATATTTTATCATTTCAGCTTGCACTATTCAATATTTTTTTTTATAATATTAGTAGAAAATTTTTTTTAGTACCTATACTAATTTATATAGAAGTTAAGGCATATGAAAGATGGAGGTATATATATTGAAAATCGAGAGAATAAAAAAAATCGAACAATACCTGATTGAGCATAAAACCGCCACATTAGATACTCTCTGTTCAGTTTTTGATGTTTCTAAAAATACAATTAGAAGAGATATATCAGAACTAGAATCAAAGGGGGCAATAAAAAAGGTTTATGGTGGAGTTACATTGGACTATCAAGAAGAAACCGTTCCATATCAGCAAAGGCAGATTACACATATATCTGAGAAAGCCAAAATAGGCCTTTTAGCAAGCAAATTAGTAGACGATGGGGATATTGTTTTTATCGATTCTGGATCAACCACTATACATTTAATCTCTCATATTAAGGACAAACAAAATATTACAATCATAACAAACAGCTTAAATGTGATAGTTGAATCATCTCCTTATCCTAATCTAAATGTGATCTCAACAGGAGGAATTTTACAAAGAAAAACCAATTCCTTCGCAGGCATTGCTACAGTAAATTTTCTAAAAAGCTTGAATATTGATAAATCCTTTATGGCCACAACAGGTCTTTCAATTGAAAAGGGTGTAACAAATACAACTTATTTAGAAGCAGAAATAAAGAAGTCAATCGTCAAAATCAGTGAGAAAATAATCGTAATGGCTGATCATACTAAGCTAGATAAAGCTGCATTTATGAGATACTGTAATTTAGGAGAGGTTGACTATTTCATAACCGATAATATTCCATCACAAAAATATATTGACTTCTTCAATAGAAACAACATAGAATTACTGTATTCCAACTCCAAATAGTATGTTTTAGATTCAGAAAAAAAGCGCCTTCAAAAAGGCGCTCAGATTGTTGACAAAGTCAACAAGATGATAGGCTGTTGAGAGATTTGAAGTTCGAGGCGTGGTGAAACCAAGAGAGCGCAGCGTATACAGAAATACGTAAGGGTTCTTGATTGAAGTAACAACAAAGAAATTCGAATTTGTCAACAGCCTGAGCGCCTTCGAAAAGGCGCTCTTTGTAGTTCTATATATGTGTTTTTAATATAGATATGTTCATTTTAAAGAACTTCAAATTACTACTTGATCAAGTCGTCCACAAAATTTAATACACTATCCATTATATCCATAGCTTCCTTAAGCTCATCCTCCTTAATTGTAAGTGGCGGTGCTATTATCAATACATTGTCATGGCTGTAATTCCAGAATCCTTCATTCTTTAATATTGACAGTATCTTCTTCATTGTACCTTCAGGATCTCTTCCATAAGGTACTAGCGGCTCCTTTGTCGCCTTATCCTTTACAAGTTCTATAGCGGTGAATAGGCCTATATATCTAACATCACCTACACATGGATGATTTTCTTTCATATTTTCAAGTATTCCGCCTAATACCTCGCCCATTTCCCGTGAGTTTTCTATTAGCTTCTCTTCTTTATATACATCTATTGTTGCACATGCTGCCGCACATCCCATAGGATGGCCACTATAGGTAAGTCCACACCAAAGCTTGTTTTCATCAAAATAACTTGCTATTTCCTTGCTTACTATGATTCCACCAATTGGTACATAGCCACAGGTTACTCCCTTAGCAAAGGTAATTATGTCTGGCTTTACATCCCAATTATCTATTGCAAACCATTTTCCTGTTCTTCCCCAGCCTGCCATAACTTCATCGCAAACCATCATTATTCCATATTCGTCGCAAAGCTCTCTTACTCCCTGCATCCAGCCATTAGGAGGTATCAATATTCCGTTACTTCCAACTACTGTTTCTTGGAATATTGCTGCGGTTTTGTCGGGACCTTCAAATTCTATTTGCTCTCTTAAAAGAGTAAGATAATATTTTGTAGCTTCTTCATCGTTCTTAAATTCAACCGGTGCCCTGTAAGTATATGGGCCAATAAACTTCACGAATCCTGGGATACCTGGTTCACTAGGAAATCTTCTATTTTCGCCTGTTAAATTTGCTGCTCCGTAGGTTGCTCCATGATAGGACCTGTATGCCGAGAATATCTTGTATTTTCCTGTAACCATACGTGCAACCTTTATAGCATTTTCATTACCTTCTGATCCACCATTAGTAAAAAATACCTTCGCCATATTATCAGGTGCAACTTCAATAATCTTTCTTGCTGCCTCAGATTTTACATCTACTGCAAAGGCTGGACCTATAAATGGTAGCTTTTCAGCCTGATCTTTAATCGCATCTATTACCTTTTTATTTCCATGACCAATATTTACATTTACCAGCTGTGATGACATATCAAAGTATCTTTTACCATCTGCATCCCAAAAGTATATTCCTTCCGCCCTAGTTATTACCTTAGGATCTAGGTCACCCTGTACACTCCATGAATGTAGGTTATATTTTAAACTGTCCTCTTTAATCTTTTGTCCGCAATTAGCAACGGCTACAGTCATTTTACTTCCCTCCATTTTATCTACAATTTTTTAGATTTATGATTTGAATTTCTGGGTCTATTCTACAGCACTAGCTGCAAGATCCTCTGCCATTACATCACCGAATAATTCTTCATCTGTAGGTACTACAGGCGCAAAGTGTCTAGATACCCATGTAGTGTTAATTAAATGTTTCCAAGTTATGTTTTCTGATACTGTGTTTCCACCCCAAGAACCGCAACCAAGACTTGTTGTAAATGGCATTCCGTTGAACCAGTTTCCTGTGTTAGCAAGGGCCTGACCTTGGTTTATATTCATACGGCTAACCTTTGTTTTAATGGCCAATTCCATTATATGATCTTCATTAAAGGAATGTATACCACATGAGTGACCCATTCCTTGGTATCTTGTTATTTCATTTACTCTATTAACTGCTTCTTCAAATTTATCAAATTTGTAAAGAGCTACTACCACTGAGAGCTTTTCTCCTGAGAATGGATAGTCTGCTCCTACTCCTGTTTCTTCAACCATCATAAATGTTCTATCTTCTGGTATGTCCATACCTGCTATTTCTGCTATAGTTCCTGCTGATTGGGCTATTATTTTAGGATTTAGATGTCCGTCTACCCATACAGCATTTTGAAGCTTATCCTTTTCCTCTCCATTTGCTAAGTAACCTCCCTCATCCTTCAGTGCTTCAATAAGCTCGTCATAAACGCTTTCTTGAATTATTAATGAATTTTCAGCAGAGCAACTTGTTGCAAAGTCAAAGGTCTTACTAAGCATTATTTTATGGGCTGCATCCTTTAAATCAGCTGTTTCATCTACAACGATTACTGCGTTACCTGCACCAACGCCATAGGCTGGAGTTCCTGATGTATATGCTGCCTTTACTAGCCCTGCTCCACCCGTAGCTAGCACCATGTCACATTGTCTCATAACTTCATTACTTATATCCATTGTCGGCTCTTCAATAGCGATTACTAGATCTTCCGGTGCTCCAAACTTCTTTAAGGTATCTCTTATTATATTTACTATAAATGTATTTGTTCTCTTTGTGCGTGGATGAGGTGATAGTATAATTGCATTTCTTCCCTTTAATGCATGGGCAACCTTTACTGTAGGAGTCGCTTCAGGATTTGTACAAGGAACTAGTCCACCTATAACACCAACAGGCTTTGCTATCTTCATAATTTGCTTTTCTTCGTCTATTTCGATAACTCCAACGGACTTCTTTCCCTTCATATCCCTCATGGCACCCTTAGCTTTAGCCATAAGTTTGTTGTACTTTCCTTCAAAGTTACCCATACGAGATTCTTCTACAGCCAATTCCGAAATTTCCTGAGCTGGTCCATCCTTAACAATATTCCATACAACCGTAGCTACCAGTTTATCAACCTGTTCCTGAGTATAATCTTCAATAGCTTCCTGTGCCTTTCTAGCTCTTTCAACAAGGGATTCTACATATTCTCTAGCTTCTTTGTTTACCTCTAAATTCATTTTAAATCCTCCTTTAATTTTTCATTGAATAATTCTGCTATAATATTTGTTTGATTTTTCCAAAATTGTGTAGGGTCAATTTTTAATTAAAAAAATCAAACTAAAAAGATTTCGAATCTAATTAGTTTAATAAGCAATTCACATGCCAAGTTTTTATCTATTTATAATCTAATAAAATCAACTGTTTTAGGCTTATATACCCTTTAATCTATAAAATACTTTAGTAAATAAGAGGCTCATTTTCACCATATGATTTTATAAAATCATTCTTATACCACGTATTTCCTCATTTTATATAGTATAAGGCACAAACCCACCAAACGGTGAGTTTGTGCCTTATAAATATTAATTGCATTAAACCCTGATTATTACTTTTTTACTAACCCAAAGGTTTTTTCTATTCCATGTTTTTTAAGTTTCTTTCTCACACTACTACGATCCAACTTCAAAATATCAGCTATTTCTTGTATACTCTTAGACTTTTTCATCACGGTAATGAGCAATTCTTTCTCACATTTTGCCATTGTTTCTCTAAAAGCTAAGGAGTTATCAACATCAAATATTTTTTCTTTTTTAGTTCCTTTATACTCTGTAATCGTCCTTGGAATATTCTCTACTCCTATAGTTTCTTCATTCGTAACTACGACTAAACGTTCAATTATATTCTCCAGTTCCCTGATATTTCCTGGCCAATAATATTGAATTAGAAATTCCAATGCTTTACATTCAATTTTTTTTTCAAATTTATATTTCCTATTAAACTTATCTAAACTGTTCACAACAAGGGGTTGAATATCGCCCTTGCGTTCTCTTAAAGGTGGAATAAAAATAGGTACTACATTTAATCTATAGTATAGATCTTCCCTGAAGCTTTTTTCCTTTACCATTGTCTCAAGCTCTCTATTTGTTGCAGCAATTATTCTAATATCAACAGGTATAGCACTATTTCCACCAACTCTTACAATTTCACGATCTTGGAGAACCCTCAATAGTTTTACTTGCAAATTGAGGGGAACTTCTCCAATTTCATCTAGAAATAATGTTCCTCCATTGGCTAACTCGATTAATCCAATTTTCCCTTCTTTACTAGCTCCAGTAAAAGCACCTTTTTCATATCCAAAAAGCTCAGATTCCAAAAGAGATTCTGGAATTGAGCCACAATCTATCTTAATAAATGGTCCATTTTTCCGTCTACTATTATTATGGATTAACTTACTAAAAACACCTTTACCAACTCCGGATTCTCCTTGAATCAATACCGTAGAATCTACTGGAGCAACACGGGTAGCTAGTGTTACAATTTTTTTCATTTCGGGACTATGTACAACCACATCCTCTGTTTTCATTTGTTCTAAGCGTAAAAATTCGAGCTCAGATTGATATTTTTCCGCCAGCTGATGTGCCTGTGATAATTCTCTCTTTAAATTATTCAATTCTGTTATATCTCGAGAGTTCGTTATGACTCTAATTATTTCACCATCTTCAAAAATAGGAGTTCCTGTAGCGATTATCTCTTTCCCACTGGGTACCTTTTGCAAAATTGTAACGGGGACTCTTTTTTCTAGTGCCTTTATGGTAGCAGATTCAGAGTATATTCCCAAATCCACTAATTCTTGTACATATTTTCCCACAACATCCTTACTGCTTAATCCTTCAACCCTTTCACCTGCAGGATTTATACGCAGTATTGTTCCATGCTTATCCGTAATAGTTATGCCATCATAGGATGATTCAAATATGGCTTGATACTCTTGTTGTAAGTCCTTATAATACTGAATCTTTTTAGAATATTTTTTCTCAAGTAGTTGTCTCTTGATCACTTCTTTTTCTATAAACCCTATATATGATTTCCCTTCGTCAACGATGGGTAAAATCTTATGCGGTAAGCTATGATATTCATAAATACTCTCATCTTTTCTTGCAACAATGATATTTTTCTCAATAATTTCTATCATTTTTTTCTTTTGGTTCACTGACTTTATAAAATTGAATAAGTCTAATATTCCTATAACCCTATTACCATCAACAACTGGCAATTGAGTAGCATCTGCCAATTGAAAGGTATTTATTATCTCAAATTTGTTTTCTTCATCTATGTCCAAATAGAATTTTTTTTCTAAAGTAAAATCTTCATTCAACAACATTAATACCTTCTTTCTCTAGATTTCACTGTTATGTGTTTAATATATATTCTCTATAAATTGATATTGTCCTCTTAGAATTACAATGTTTATTATTACTTTCTACAGCATATAGATGATTAGATACTCTTATATACGTTGCAATCCCTTTTGCCTAGTCTATAGACAAAAGGGATTGCTATACAAATCTTGATGATACATTTGCTAAGGACTTAGATTACTTTTTTGCTTTCTTTAATTTGTCCACACTCTTTCAATATTGCACCTTCTAAATCATTCTTTATTTCTTCACCTAATACCATATAGGTTCTGTCTTCACTTGAAATTTTATTACGACGTTTTGTTGTAGCAAACCAATTAATTATACCCAATGCCACCCACCCTGCAAACATTAAATGTTCAGATGGCTTTAAGGATCCAGCACTTGCTGGAGCAACAAGTGTAGCAGTAATAGCTAAACAACAAACAAATGCAATCAATGCCATTGCCTTACCACCAGGCATCCTATATGGTCTTGTAAAATCAGGAGCATCTACTCTTAGCTTATAAGCAGATAGAGCAATAGCACACCATACAAGCATAAATGCTAGAGAACCTACATTCGTAAATGGAGCTATTAAAGGTTTTCCAATAAATGGTCCCATAATAGTTAGTGCACCAACAAAATAGGTTGCATAGGTAGGTGTTTTATACTTTGGATGTATTTTTCCAAATTTTTGTGGCATTAGATTAGCTCTACCCAATGCAAATACAACACGTGTTGCCGCAACAAAGAACGCATTCAATGTGGTAATCAAACCAGCCATTGCACCCCAAATAACAACTTGTGAAACAACCTTCCACCCCTTAGCAGCAGTAAACAGTTGAGCCATAGGAACTGGTAATTTAGCCATCTCAGGCCAAGGCATAATCATACTAACTGCAAAAATTAGTATTACATAGAAGATTGCACCAGCTAAAATTGAATAAGTTAACGTTTTCCCTAGGTCTTTAAGACTAATACCTAAGCTTCCTTCTTCTGCTGCTTGAGGAATCGTATCAAAACCACAATAGAAGAAAGGAGTAATTGCTAAAACGGCGAAGAACCCAGCGACACCACCAAATTTCATTACACCATCTACTTCAAAAGCTTTAGATACCAATGGATATAAGTTTTCCACTTTTCCAAAAGTTAATCCAAGTGCTAGAAAAATAGCAAAACATGCTAACATGAATTTTGCTAAAAAAGTTTGAACTTTTGCAGCTTTTTTTATACCGGTAAAGTTATAGTATATAATAGCAATAGCTAAAATCATTTCTACAGCAAATTGAGGAAAGTAAATTACATAATCAACCACAGTATACATCGGCATAGTTTTAAATATTGGAAATACAACACCTAATAAGCTTCCAACGGCTACTACTTCCCATGGACAAAGAATCGCATAGGCTAAAATTAGTAGCCAGCCCGTTGCATATGATAATTTGGTTCCATAGGCTGCATAGCTGAATCCAAGCTCTCCTCCAGCGACAGGAATAGAAGCAGTAAGCTCTGAATAACATAATCCAATAGGAATTAAAAAGATTGCACCAACTAAAAAAGCTAAGGCTGCCCCAAAAGGTCCAGCTTTTTGAATATTTCCAGCCATCAATACAAACCATGCTGCACCAAGCATAGCCCCTAATCCTAATGTAAAATAATCAAAAACTCTCATTTCCTTTGCCAATTCTGCTCTCTTTAACTTTTTACCCATAACAATCCCCTTTCTTATATTAATAATTAGCCTAAAGTAAAATTCTTTTACTTTTTCCCTCCCCTCGTTTTGATTTATTATGAATTTATATATAATTTGAAAACTAGTCTATAACTTGCTTTCAAATCAGTACAAATTCTTTTACTAACAATTTTGAAAGATTCTATTGCGCTCATAAATCTCTTAGATAGTTCCAATTTTTTCAAGTCCATTTCAATAATCAGAAGTATTTTTTAACAAAAATACAAAAAAAACCAGCACAAAAAGCATGAGCTTTTTGCACTGATCTATTTTAAGCGAACAAAATATTGTTTTCTTTCAATCCTACCAGCAAATTATTAAATTTATTTTCAATCAACAAAATTTGATTTAACAGCTTAAGCCACAGCTTATCTGTTAAGACCTTTTGTATTACCAAACATTATATCATATATAACATCAAAAACAAAGTTATAAAATGGAAATTTTTATTATATCCTTATTTATTAATGAATCTGTTATAACATTACTTATTTGAACTTTACTTTTTATTATTTTAGAAATAATTTGTTCAACGTGCTTACCCTGGATTGAATAAAATAGTTTTCTATTCTGATCTACCAATATATTGTTTTTTTTGTTATCAAGGATACTCTTCTCAAAACTAGTAAGTGTTTCATATGCTCTAATTTCTATAACGTTTCCTTGAATAAAAACGCTGACATCCCTTGGTCCCTTTCCAGTACTTTTTTTAATAAAGTATGAAATCTCACGCTTTATTGTATCCTCTGCTTCTTTCTTCTTCTCTTTATCTATTAATAAAAAACTATTATTTCTTTTACAAACTTTCAATCCTACATCAATTAATGACTCCACAAGTTTATCGGTATCAATGGGCTTAATTATATATTTTTCTATCCCTATATCTACTGTTTCTAAAATCGAATCAACATCTCCCAGTGCAGAAGTTATCATGATAAAACAGGTATCACCCATACTTCGTATCCGCTCTATCATTTCTATCCCACCCATTGTTGGCATCACTAGATCTGCAATGACTATATCCGGCCTTTGATCTTTATAAATTTCTAATCCTTCTTTGCCATTTTCGGCTAAGTATAACTTCCCGATCCTTCTCCTTAAAAATTTGCTCATCTCTTTTCTAGTTAATTCTTCATCTTCAACATATAATACTCTCAAATTATGAAGTAAATTCTTCTTTTTATTGTCCATTTTGCTCCACCCCATCAAAAGGCATAAGTATCTTAAAACATACACCATTTGCAATATTTTGGCATTGCATTTTTCCATTCATATGTCTTTCTACTATCATTTTTGACATATACAATCCTATACCTGTACCTTTTTCTTCACCTTTAGTAGTAAAGTATGGTTCAAAAATATTCTTAACCACAATATCTTTTATACATCCTCCATTGTTACATATTTCTACTATGGCCATATTATTTTCGGTATATATCTTAATACTAATTTCTTTATTACCTATTTCATTTTCAACAAGGGCATCCTTTGCATTATCCAGAATATTAAATATTACCTGGGAAAATTCATTTGAATATCCATAAACTTTACTATCACATATTAGCTCTATCCTTATTTCTATGTTATTGAGTTTAATACTTTCTTCTATTAATTCTAGTGCAAAATTTATAGTATCATGTAATGAAAATTTTTCTTTATTCTTACGGGGTTTAAAAAAATATCTAAAATCATCAATGGTTTGAGACATCTGCTCAACTATTTTTTTTGAGCTATATATTGAATTTCCTAGCGACTCTTTATTTAATTCATTATACTCATAGTCATCCTTGATATTTGATAATATTAAATTTATATTGTTCAATGGTTGCTTCCACTGATGTGCTATATGACCTATCATCTGTCCCATTTTTGCTAGCCTTGATTGATAAATTATTACAGCATCTTTTTTTCTACTTTTCTCTACTTCCTTTTTTACCATTTCCTTTAGATTTTTGTTCATTTTTCTCAACTTACTTAGTACTTCTTTTTTCTCTGTAATATCTTGGCTTATTCCAAATACATTGGTTGGATTTCCTTTCTCATTGCAAGCAACGTTACCACTATGATACATCCATATTTCTCTTCCACCAAAATCAATAAACTTAAGCTCAATACAAAATGATTCACGATGATTCGTAAGTTTCGTAACCCGTCGAATAGATTCCTTATTTTGAGGGTGTATATGTTTCAAAAACATTTCTGTAGTAAGCTTCAATTGTTGTGATTTCAACCCTAAAATACGATACATTTCTTCCGATAGCCATATTTTGTCATTTAATATATCCCATTCCCAGTTCCCAATACGTCCAATTTTCTGGGCCTGCTGAAGACTTTCTTCCGTCTTTTCTAATTTTTTTTCAATTAATTCCTTATCTCTTGCTTCATCCTCATTAGTTTTTACAATTTGTTCTATAGCAGACGCTGCCTGTTTAGTAGCTGTCTGTGTTTGTTCTGTTATATCAGCCAAAAATTTTGAATAGTTCATTTCTGTATTTAATGAATCTTTGACTTTTCCCATCAGATCCAGGATAACACTTTGCATTGAGTCAACTGATTTTATAAAAGTTCCTAGGTCATCTTTTCTATTCAAGAGTTCTTTGGGTATTTCTCTAGAAAAATCACCTAACTCCATTAATTTTAGCTGTTTAGCTGCACTAATTAATGGGTTAGAGAACCTATTGGAGAATATGACAGCTATAGCAATAAAAATAAATGTTAATCCAAAAGCCAATATATAACTAACTGTTCTTACCCTATTAACACTTTGCATAAGTTCTTTCTTTTCTATGATCGTTATAAACTTCCATCCTATACTAGGAGAAATATAAATATTTGCAAAATATGATTTCCCATCTAATTCTATTTCAAAGTTGTCATTTTTTATTTCACTTATATTCGTTAGTTTTTTATTATTTAATTCCATAATGTTTTTAAAGTTTAACTCTGGATTTCGAGGGTGTGCTAGAATTGTTCCATCAGAATCTGTTAATATTACATATCCACTTTTTCCTATTTTTATTTCTTTTACGATTTTTGTTAAACCATCCAAACTCACGTCAACGGCTTGAACGCCAATAACTTCACCAAAATCATTTTCAACAATTTTACCAGTAGTAATAACGGGTGTATTATCTGTTGCTATAGCATAATAGGGGCTAGTTATAATTATATGCTCTCTATTTTTCATAATTTCCTTATACCAAAGTCTAATTCTCGGATCATAATTATTCTTCAGTCTACTCTCTGGCCATTGAATGTATCCTCCATTTTCTGTTCCTACATATACACATTCAACTTCAGGGTGGGTCACGGCATAATCTAAAAACACACTATATATTTCTGATTCAATACCACCATTTTTAGACGGTGTCATTGGTATATAGCCATTTTTATCTCTTTTTTTATCCATATAAGAAGTTATAGTCTTGTCTACTTTTTTCACAAAAATATTTTTAGCCAAAAAATCAGAATCTTGACTCAAACTACTTAAATACATAGTAAAAAGCTCATCTACCCGAATTACTTGTTGTTTAGTAGATTCATTAAAATTTTCATTTATTTCCTGCTTCGTTGAATTATTCACGAAAAAGCTTAGAGTAAATATAGGTATCACAATAATAAATAGAAATGCTGCAACTAAGATGTTTCGTGCGTTAATAAAGACATTTTTTTTATCTTTCATAGTTTAATATCCTCTGACATTAATTTTGCTTCTCATATCAAGTACTCATCAGTAATGTTATAAGTATATAAAAAAAGCACATTTACCTTCATTATGATAAATGCGCCTCCTTATAAAGTGAATTATATTATTTTTATCCGAACAAGGATAACAGTACCCCCGCTGAAACGGCAGAACCGATAACCCCTGCAACGTTTGGTCCCATTGCATGCATTAGTAGGAAGTTTGAAGGATTTTCCTTCTGTCCAACTACCTGTGATACCCTTGCTGCCATAGGTACAGCCGATACCCCTGCCGACCCTATGAGTGGATTTATCTTACCACCGGATACCTTGTACATGATCTTTCCAAGAAGTACACCGGCTGCTGTACCTACTCCGAATGCAAGTACTCCTAGTACTATTATCTTTATTGTCTCAAGCTGTAGGAATTTTTCTGCTGTTGCCGATGCACCAACTGATATTCCTAGGAATATTGTTACTATGTTAATTAGTGCGTTTGTTGCTGTCTCAGTAAGTCTTGCAACAACCATTGATTCTCTAAATAGGTTTCCAAGCATTAGCATACCAACTAGCGCTGTTGCCGGTGGAAGCATTAATGATACTAATAATGTAACCATAATTGGGAATAGTATCTTTTCCTTTTGTGATACTGATCTTAATTGATCCATCTTTACCATACGTTCTTTTTCGTTGTCAGTGCCATCATTATAGGCGGCTGAATTACGGGCACCAGTGCCATATATGAATAGGCTGCAACGGCTATTGGTCCTAGTATATCCGGGGCCAGTCTTGATGCTAGGTATATTGCTGTCGGTCCATCGGCTCCACCGATTATACCTATAGCTCCCGCTTGCTGTGCATTAAATCCAAGTAGTATAGCTCCAAGGAATGTTGTAAATATCCCAAACTGTGCTGCCGCACCAAGAAGTAATGCCTTTGGATTTGCTATAAGTGGTCCAAAGTCTGTCATTGCCCCTATACCCATAAATATTATAGGTGGGAA
>JMSU01000225.1_pt1 | contig 19569 bp, 17 predicted proteins | sample 179011 | NCBI WGS metagenome assembly JMSU01 (sample SAMN02769580, study PRJNA246767) | bioreactor metagenome | isolation source: Culture-1 Bioreactor ArsB derived from microbial biomass from the upper 2 cm... | place: Germany: Bremen | collected day 87 after inoculation
AGTGAGTACTAATTATAATAAATAGAATATGTTGCACTCTCATGCATGGAAGGCTAAAGGGAGCGTTGCTCCAAAGTTGGAAAGGGGACCACTAGCCTGGGGAAGTGGAAGGATGGCAGTGGTCCCCTTTTCAGCGAAAACCCGTCAACACTATTTAACGATTAGCAATTGGACGTCGCAAACGTTAGTGTTGGTGGGGCCTGTTTTATGCAAGGCTCCTACCTTTTTAAGGAAGTGGTAGGAGTCATTGTCTTTCAAGTAATCTGCTATTGAAAGTCCCATTTCTCGGGACTTATCAAGCACGGCTTTGTCGGCGAAGCCTCCGGCTGCGTCTGTGGGGCCGTCATTTCCGTCAGTTGAAGCTGCGAGGAAGTGAATTCCTTCTGCTTCTTTTTCATCCTGGCCGAGTCTCATAAGAAATTTAAGGGCCATTTCCTGATTGCGGCCGCCTTTACCGTCACCTTTAAGGGTCACTACTGTTTCGCCGCCAACTATGATGCAGGCCGGTTTCTTTTCCAGTAGTTCCCACTCTCGCTCATCTTGCGCAACTGCCCAAAGCATGTCAGCGGCGTCGTCGGCTTCTCCCTGTAGACGGGAAGTCAAAATACGAACATTGTATCCAAGTTCTTCGGCTTTATCACGTGCTCCGAGCAGGGCAATTCTATTGGTGCCGATGAGTATGTTATCTGCCCGTGTTTCTTTAAATTCATCCTGCTTTAGAGTTTCGACCAGCTTGCCTTCATTGCCCAGCTCAAGTGCTCTGATGACATGTTCCGGAACTTTATTCCTTATTTCATAATGGTCGATGATTGAAACCGCATCGCAGTAGGTGCTGCGGTCAAAGCTGGTCATGCCGGAAGCAATAGTGTCCAAGTTGTCTCCGACTACATCGGACAGAATCAAGTTCAGGCTTCTTGCCGGGCGTAGACAGCGCAGCAAGCGTCCGCCCTTGAGATTGGAAAGATGTTTGCGAATGCAGTTAATTTCGCTGATATCAGCACCGCATGCCAGCAGGGCTTTGGTCATGCTTTGTTTGTCTTCAAGTGTGACTTCGATTTTTTCTCCATCCACTTCAGCGTGCATGGGGCATGGCAGGAGGGCAGACCCTCCTCCGGAAATCAGGTTGATTACCAGAGTCTTGTCAGTTGCAGAACAAGCCAGTTCTTCTATTTCTCCAGCTGCTTTTACGCCGTTGGCATCAGGGACAGGATGTGCTGCCTCGATGGTTCTGATCCGGCTCAGCTTTTCAGTATGTCCGTATTTAACGGAGATAATCCCGGATTCAATTCTATCACCTAAAATAGTTTCAACAGCCAAGGCCATTTTAGCCGTCGCCTTACCAGCTCCGATAACTACAATACGTTCGAATTCATTCAGATCGACAGAGATATCACCTTCATCCATAGCAACAGTTAGAACTTCATCTTCAAGAGTCATTCTGTTGGTGATGATCTTATATGGATCAACCCGTTCAAGGGCTGTCGCAAAAATTTGTTCAAGGTGTTTTTGTTCTTCTGTCATCAGCATAAAAATTTCCTAATTCAGCTTATTTTTCTTTCAATCCCGCATCGCCAAGACCTTTAAGGGCTTCTCGCAGATGAGAGGTCATAAGCTGGGCAGCCTTCTCGCCGTCTTTCTTTTTTATGGCGGTCAAGATTTCAGCATGTTCACGCAGGCTTTTTGCGGGCTGTCCGGGAATTTTAAGTGGGGCTTTCCAGCCTTCAATCATGGAGCGGTATAGGGCCTCCATAATTGACGAAAGCACTTTATTTCCTGTCGCCTTGCCAATCAGGCGGTGAAATTCCGCATCAACTAGAATTGCACGTGGTAAATCTTCTTCTGCAACAGTTTTGGCGAATTCATCGTAATTTTTTTGCAGCGCCTCAAGATCTTCTTTGGAAATGCGTTCTGCGGCCATACGTGCTGTGCTCGGCTCAAGCAGTGAGCGGACTTCAAAGAAGTGATTTATAGCTTCTTTGTTGTCGGTAAGCCATGTTGACAGGGGGCTGAAAATATCACCTTCATAGCTTTTAACGAAAGCCCCTATGCCTGGCTGTGTCTCGATGAATCCCTTAATCTCTAAGATGCGCAATGCTTCACGGATGGAACCGCGTCCAACCTGAAGCTCCTTCATAAGTTTCCGTTCAGAGGGCAGAGGTTCTCCTTCTGCAAAGGTCTTATTCTGGATTAATTCTTCCAGTTGCTTTGCAGCTGTTTCAGAAACTCTGACTTTTTTGATCGGTTTAAACATACGAAGTCCAGATTAAGTTGTCTAAAAAACAGTATAAAATGTTTTCAACTAGCATTTAAAGCTAATGGCAATTGGCATAAATAGTGGTCTGACAGACTGTTGTCTACTGGTCCTACCAGTATAACTGCTTAAAGTTTTAGTCAAGTGAATGAGTACTTGAAGTGCATAATGTTTATAATCGTTTCAAAAAAAATATTTATTGTTCAATTCATGAATCATCTGTGCTATTTTGTCTGAGGAGTGAGTAATAGCTATTGTGTATAACATCCTTGCGGCGGGTAGGGGAATTTTGAGGGAGTATGTGTATGAATTGGAAAGATTTAAGATTGGCATACAAATTTGCGGTTGGTTTTGGAGCCGTATTGGTTTTGTTGATGGTGCTTGGTGCTTGGTCTGTTTCCGGTATAGGGAATATCGTTATGGATGCGGAAGAAGTTATTGCCGGAAACAAGCTTAGGGGTGATTTTGTTCAAAAAATAGTTGATCACCTTAACTGGGCTAATCAGGTAAATACCTTGCTTACAGATAAAAATGTAAACACATTGGATGTGCAGACTGATGCCCATAAGTGTGGTTTTGGGAAATGGTACTATAGTGATGCCCGTAAGGAGGCAGAAAGATTGGTTCCAGAGATTAGGCCCTTGCTTGCACAGATTGAAGATCCTCATACAAAATTGCATAAGTCTGCAATTGAAATTGAAGAAAAGTATGAGCCTGTTGACCCTGAGCTTGGCAATTTTCTAAGAGAGAAGAAGCTGGATCATCTTAATTGGATGATGGCGGTCCTTAAAGAATTGATGAATCCAGCGGCTGTAAGGCTGTCAGTACAGGCTGATCCGCATAAGTGTGGTCTCGGAAAGTGGTTGTATTCATCTAAAGTTCAAGAGATGGCTCGAATGCATCCTGAATTTGGTGCTTTGTTGAAAGAAGTTATGGGTCCTCATGCCAAGTTGCATGAAACGGTGGCTGTCTTGAATAGTTATCTGGCGAGAGGAGACCGCGCCGGGGCTCAAAAATATTTCGCTGACGGCGTTGAAAAATATGCAGTTGAAACTCTTGGTAAAATTGACGGACTTATAAAATGGCAGGACGATGAACTGAAGATGCTGGCTGATGCTACAGAGGTGTATGCGACTGTTACCGTCCCTGCTCTGAAGAAAATTCAATCTATTCTTACAGAAGTGCGCAATACTGTCGCAGATAATATTATGACTGATGAAGAGATGCTGCACGAGGCTGCCAGCACCCGTCGTATTATTGTCATCGTGAGCATTGTTGCAGTTTTGGCTGGTATTATTATGGCTTGGGTCATTGCCAGCGGTATTCTCGGCCCCCTGCAGAAGGGGCTTGATTTCGTAGCAGAAGTCAGCGACGGGAATTTGGCTGCAGATGTAGATCTCCATCGTAAAGATGAGCTTGGAAAGCTTGCTCAAGGCATGCGCAGTATGGTTGGTAAGCTTCGTAACGTAGTTGGTGAGGTTAATAATGCCTCAGACAGTGTGGCCAGTGGGAGTGAAGAGCTTTCCGCTTCTGCTGAAAGTCTTTCTCAAGGGGCGACTGAACAGGCCGCATCTATTGAAGAAGTTTCATCTTCAATGGAAGAAATGGCTGCCAACATAAAGCAGAATGCTGATAATGCTATGCAGACTGAAGGTGTAGCGGAGAAGTCTCAAGTTCAGGCTGATCAAAGTGCTCAGGCTGTGGGTGAAGCTGTCTTGGCTATGAAGAGTATTGCCGAAAAAATTATGATTATTGAAGAAATTGCCCGCCAGACCAATCTTCTCGCCCTTAATGCTGCCATCGAGGCTGCAAGAGCCGGTGAACACGGTAAAGGTTTTGCCGTTGTTGCCGCCGAGGTCAGAAAGCTTGCCGAGCGAAGCGGAGTAGCTGCTGCAGAAATCAGTGATCTGTCTTCTTCCTCGGTTGTTGTGGCAGAAAAGGCCGGCGGCATGCTTGAAGAGCTGGTCCCCAGTATTCGCAGGACTGCTGAGCTTGTGCAGGAGATAGCTGCCGCGAGTAATGAGCAGAATACCGGTGTCAGCCAGATTAATCAGGCTATTCAGCAGCTCGACAGTGTTATTCAGCAGAATGCTTCTGCCTCAGAGGAGATGGCATCCACTTCAGAAGAACTCTCTCGTCAAGGTCAGCTTCTGCAGCAGGCTATGGCTTTCTTCCGCTTGGAGAGAGTGCAGCAGAGAATGCTTCCTTCAGGTCAGGCCAGTCTTGAAATGGATGAAGACGGTTTCGACAGATTTTAGGTTCTGCTGGAAATGTTTAACAAAATCCCGTTGCAGGTATACCTGTAACGGGATTTTTTAATTCAATAATGAATTGGCAAAGAAAAAAGGCACTCAATCTTACGATTGAATGCCTTGATCTTTAAATGGTAGGGTGTGCTGGGCTCGAACCAGCGACTCTCTGCTTAAAAGGCAGATACTCTACCAACTGAGTTAACACCCCATATATCTAAAAGCTGATCTATCAATATTAGCTGATAAGTCTTAACAAATCAAGTGCTAATGTAGAGTATATGATGACCGCCTGTTGTAAAAAAACTAACCCGGTTAAGGATCGGTTTTGCTGTTCATTCGGTGGTAGGGCGTGCTGGGCTCGAACCAGCGACTCTCTGCTTAAAAGGCAGATACTCTACCAACTGAGTTAACGCCCCTCCCGTGTGAACGAAGAAGTGTTTAGCTGGACTGGTCTTGGGTGTCAACAAAAAAAAGAAAAAGTTTATTTTTTTGTTTTTATATTAGAATGTGGAGCCCTGTTTATACTTTGCCACTTTGTGTTTTTTTCAGTATTTTATGTATTTGTCTGTAATGTATAGTGATTTTCGAAAAAAGTTGACAAATGAGTTTTCTTTTCATATATTGCCTAAGCTGAGTGAAGAGTCCTCTTTTTGCTCAATCAATAAATTTTGGAGGAAACCTATAAATGACTCGTAAAGATCGTACCGAAGGTATTTACAGTCGTCGTGAAGTTCTCGACGAGGGCGAAAGACGCCAGTATTGTGCGCTGCAGCTCAAGGAACTTCTGACCTATGCCTATCGTTATTCTGAAGATGTAAAAAAACGCTTCGACAGAGCTCAGTTTCAGGTTGATAAGTTTAAAGACCTTTCCGATCTCAAACATATACCTATTTTAAAGAAGAAAGAACTTATCTTTCTGCAGTCCATGGGACCACGTCTCGGGGGACTGCTTACCAAAGACCTCGGCGAATTGCGCCGTATCTTTCTTTCTCCCGGTCCTATTTTTGATCCTGAAGATCGTGCGGATGATTATTGGGGATGGACTGAAGGTTTCTATGCTGCTGGATTCCGTTCCGGTGACGTAGCGCAGATTACCTTTAACTACCATCTGGCTCCGGCCGGACTGATGTTTGAAGAACCTCTTCGCAATCTTAATTGCGCAGTTGTTCCCGCTGGTCCCGGTTCTACCAACAGCCAGCTTGAGATCATGCAGAAACTCAGAGTTACCGGTTATGTCGGTACTCCTAGTTATCTTATGCATCTTGCCCAGAAAGCAGAAGAGGCAGGTCTTAATCTGCGTAAGGATCTCTATCTTGAGGTTGCTTTTGTTACTGGTGAAAAATTCTCCGAAAAGCTTCGTTCCGATCTGGAAAAGAAATTCGACCTGATTATGCGTCAGGGATATGGAACTGCTGACGTAGGTTGTATCGGTTATGAGTGCTACCACAAGAACGGTTTGCACATCACCAACCGTGCTTTTGTTGAAATCTGCCATCCTGACACAGGTATTCCTCTTAAGGACGGCGAAGTTGGTGAAATCGTCATCACTGCTTTCAACAAAACTTATCCGCTTATCAGACTTGCTACCGGTGATCTGAGCTATATCGATCGCTCACCCTGTCCTTGTGGACGTTCTACGCCTCGTCTCGGCAACATCGTCGGTCGCGTAGACACCACAGCTCGTATTAAGGGTATGTTTGTTTATCCTCATCAGGTGGAGCAGGTTATGGCTCACTTCGAAGAAGTCAAACGCTGGCAGATTGAAGTTACCAACCCCGGTGGTATTGATGAAATGATCCTCAACATTGAGGTTTCAAACTTCAAGCGTGAAGATGAGCTGCTGCACATGTTCCGTGAGAAGATTAAACTGCGTCCCATACTCAAGGTTCTGACTCCCGGCTCACTGCCTCCGCAGATCAGACCTATTGAAGACAAAAGAGTCTGGGATTAACCCGGTACACTTAATGGTGCGTAAATACAGTAATAAATGCGCAAGGGGTCTTTTGACCCTTTGCGTCACTTTTTTTTCTTATGGCCGGAGCGGGTTGTGTGAAAAAAGTTACCCCGCCTGAAATGGCTGTTTCTTTTCTGCCCTGTTCAGGTGAATTTATTGATCCTGTGGGTGACCGTCTTCCTTTTGAACAACTCATATTCGAAGCCGGCAAGGCTGATTATGTCCTTATAGGAGAGGGACATACGAGTATTTGTGACCACAAGGCACAGTTCGAGATTATCGAAGGGCTGACCCGTGGGCACGCAAAGTTTGCCATCGGTCTCGAAATGGTCACCGCACAGAAGCAGGACATCCTTAATCGTTTCAACCTTGGCCAGCTCAGTGTTGATGATCTGCCAAAGGATTTGGATTGGGAAAATGGCTGGCGGTACGATTTTGGTATGTTTAAGCCCATTTTCGAGCTTGCCTCTAAGCGGCAGCTTACTGTTGCCGGGCTTAATTTTCCTTTTCGCCTGACGAAAGAGGTTCGTGAAAAGGGACTTGAAGGTCTTTCGCCCGAAGACCGGGCTATGCTGCCGAAAAAAGCAATCCCTCCCGCGCCCGAACAGGAGGAGGGACTTAAAGAAGTTTTAGCTATGCATGCCCATCGCAACGCAACAGATCCTGAACAGATTGAACGGTTTTTTCTTGTTCAGTCTCTCTGGGATACCGCCATGGCTGAAAAAGCTGTAAGTCTTCGTGAAAGCTCAGGACATCCGGTAGTTATTCTTGCCGGTGGCGGACATGTTGAACATGGCTGGGGAATTGCCCGCAGGCTTAAGGTTCTTGATCCTCAATCAAAAATAACGACAATTATGCCGTGGAGAGGGGACGAGTTTTATCCCACCGCAGCAGATTCATTTTTTTATTGCCCCCGGTCTTACGAAAGCAGGATGGGCATGACTATTGAGATGCGTCAGGGACGTGCGGTTATCACCGCTGTTAAAAGGGACCGTAAAGCATATAAAAAAGGTATTCGTCCCGGTGATATTATTGCCGAAGCGCAGGGAATTAGCGTATCAAGTCTTTCTGCCATGCATATGGCCGGAGCAAAAGCTCACAAAGAAAACAAGCCATTGATTTTTACCTTGGATAGACAGGGGCAGGTTTTCGATCTTGATATGGGCCGGCTGACGCGTACGAAAAAAGATTAATAATCAGATATTTCAGGGAAGTAAAAATGCCAGAATTGCCAGAAGTAGAAGTTATATCCCGTGGACTTGCCGAATCTCTCGTAGGCAAAACAATCGAGTCCGTTAAAATTCTTAATCACAGCAGCGTGAAAATGCCGTGGTATCTGTTTTCATCCCGCGTTGCCGGTGCTAAAATTACCCGAGTGCACCGTCGCGCCAAGCTGCTCATTATGGATTTAGGTGAAGATCTGCATGTGACTTTTCATCTTAAAATGACCGGACGTGTTCTCGTCCATGATGGTGAGACTAAGCCGGAACCTCATACCCGCGTCGTTTTCGGCCTTACCGATGGCGGCTCAATTGAATTTCATGACACCCGCAAGTTTGGTGAAGTTCGTGCGTTAAATAACGACGAATTGCAGGAGTGGGATTTTTATAAGAAGCTTGGACCTGAACCTCTTGAGGTCACTGCAGCAGAGCTTGCCCAGCGCATTGAAGGACGTAAAGCTCAGATTAAAGGGTTGTTGCTTAACCAGTCCGTAGTAGCCGGAGTAGGCAATATTTATGCTGACGAGTCCTTGTTCCGGTCCGGTATTCATCCAAAAGCTAAGGCTTCCGATCTTTCTAAAGAGTCACTCGAAAAACTCTTTACTGAGCTTCAAGCTGTACTAAGACAGGCCATCAGCGAAAATGGCAGCTCTATCCGCGACTACGTAGATGCTGGCGGAGATGCTGGCGGGTTCCAGAATTCTTTCAAAGTATATGGCAAAAAAGGCGAGCCCTGCCCCACCTGCGGAAAAATTTTCGAAGGTGCAACTGTTGCCGGGCGAGGCACTACTTTTTGCAGTAAGTGTCAGAAGATGGAAGATTAAGTAGGTATTTGCCTAAACTATATCCAACTATAAGTTTTGGGATTCTTAAATCATTGTTTAAAAAAATGGTTTAAGTCGCCAGAGGCCTGAAAGGCGCTGACTATATGACAGCTGAATCCAGTAAAATTGTCCGCAATGCCTCGGTTGTCGCCGGGGCAACATTGCTTTCCCGGGTCCTTGGCTTTGTCAGGGACCTTATTGTTGCGTTCGCCCTGGGTGCCGGTTTACCTGCAGATGCATTTTTCGTTGCATTCAGAATTCCGAACCTGCTTAGAAGGCTGTTTGGTGAAGGCTCACTGACTATGGCTTTTGTGCCTGTTTTCAGCCGTGTGAGAAGAGAGCAGGGGGAACAGGCTGCATTTGAAATGGCTCGGTCAGCTATGACCTGGCTGCTGATAATTCTGGGTGTTTTGACTTTGCTGGCAATATTGTTTGCTAAACAGCTGGTGCTGGTGATTGCCCCGGGTTTTAACAGCAATCCTGAGTTGATGTCTCTTACAGTTGAGTTGGTAAGAGTCTGTTTTCCTTATGTAATATTTATTTGCGGTGTTGCTCTTTGCATGGGGATTTTAAACAGTATGGGGCATTTTTTAGCTCCAGCTCTGGCCCCATGCGCACTTAATGTGGCCTTGATCGGTTCTGCTCTTGTGGGATATTTTACCGGTAACAGCGTGGCTCTTTTCATGGCCTGGGGAGTGCTCATCGGCGGCTTTTTGCAATGGATGCTGCAACAGCCCTATCTCAAGCGTATCGGGCTTAGCTGGCGTGGTAAAAGCAGTATGGATAATCCCGGCGTTAAGCGCATGGGTAAGCTTATGCTGCCAACAGTGCTGGGGGCGGCGGTTTACCAGATTAATGTTGCTCTGGGCACGCTGCTGGCTTCTTTTTTACCGGTGGGCAGTGTCTCATATCTTTATTATGCGGATAGACTGGTGCAATTCCCGCTGGGCGTTTTCGGTATTGCGGTGGGAACCGCAGCATTGCCTAGTCTTGCAGCTTTGTGCGTGGACGGGAAAGAGCGTGAATTTGCCGATACATTGAAGCAGACTGTAGGGCTGACCCTTTTTATTTCTCTCCCTGCAATGGTCGGGCTGGTTTCTCTTGCAGAGCCGCTTATAGGTCTGCTTTTCGAGCGCGGGGCATTTGATGCCAAAGCTGTTTTGTTTACATCACAAGCACTGATGGCTTACGGTGTGGGATTGCCTTTTATTGCGATGTCCAGACCTTTGGTTTCGGCTTTTTATGCTCAGGAAGATACTAAAACTCCTGTTAAAATAGCTATTCTATGTTTGCTGGTTAACGTTGGCGCAGGTTATCTGCTTATGCAGCATATAGCGCATGTGGGGCTGGCGCTCGCTGTTTCTTTTTCATCCATGCTTAATTGTTTCCTGCTTGCCGTGGTTATGGCCCGAAGAACCGGAAAATTACCATTGCCGTTGCTAAGTGTTTCTAAAAGTATTTTGCTAAGTGGGCTAATCGGCGCTGGTGCATGGTACTCAGCCAGATATGAAATCTTATGGTTCGCACTTATACCGGTATGGATTGCTGTCTATGCTGCGGGATCACTGCTACTCAAATCCGATGACGCACGGATGTTGATAGGAGCGTTGAGACGACGTCGGTAGTGTGTATTTATCATGCTTCCTGCAGTTAAGATTATCCGATGCGCTACGCGTTTTTGATTAAAAGATTTCGCCTCCGGCGGGCAAAGGGGCTAAGCCCCTCTGCACTCCCTGTTAGGGGGGCAATGCAAAAAGAATCCCAATATTACAAATGTTATTTCAGCGGCGAAGCCATAATAAAGTAATTTTGAAGAGTCCAGAGAAACTTTTTTTAAAAGCTTCTCTGGATCTCGGAGGGCTGCCGGAGGCATCCTATGTATAAAAAAGCACGACAGTATTTTCCGCGTGGACTTAAGCAGCCGGAGACGGGGTTTCGCTTTTCTACTGATTCTTTGCTGATCAGCAGTTTTGTTTCTGTTCCGGCTAAGGCTGATATTCTGGACCTTGGTACCGGTAGCGGGGTAATTCCGCTGGGGATCATGCTGCGCAATGAGTCAAAAATAAACTCTATCACTGGAATAGATATAAACCCTGATATGGTTGCAGCAGCGCAGACTAATATCAACAAATTGGGTTTTAGCGATCAGATTAAAATTTTAGAGGGCAACATCAGTAAACCTGATTTTACGCCGGCTGAGAGCTTTGATCTGGTTGTTTCCAATCCCCCTTACCGTATGGAAGGGCGGGGACGTTCCTGCCCTGATACATCAAAAAACACAGCCCGTTTCGAAGTCGAGGCTGATCTGGATGCTTTTTGCAAAACAGCAGCTCGTCTGGTGAAAAATCGGGGGCGAGTCTGTTTTGTTTTTCTTGCCGAACGGCTCATAGGGCTGGTCAATTCATTCAGCCTTTATAAACTTGAACCCAAGCGCATGAAATTTGTTCATGGGCGTGTTGATACTCCAGCAAAGATGGTCATGGTGGAGGCTGTTAAAAATGGCAAGACCGGTTTAATTCTAGAGCCGCCGATTATTTTGTATGACACTGATGGCAATCCGACTGAGAGTTCAATCGATTATTGCCCGTTCATTACTAAATAAATTTCCAATGAGCCCTCAAAACTTTTAATACTTTCAGTTCTGGGGTATCGCATGGATTAAATATTTCCATAGGCCATTTGCCCTACAGCAGGGTGAAACCCATTAAAAGTTTTTGAAGAGTCCAGAGAAACTTTTCTAAAAGTTTCTCTGGCCCTCGGAGAGGCCCCGGCAGGGTCGCCGAAGGCATTCATGATTAAAAAAATTATTCTTAAAGATTTCCTTGCGCATGCTGACACTACAATAGAGCTTGGTGAGGGTATGACCGTACTGACGGGGCCGAACAACAGTGGTAAATCCTCTATAGTGGAGGCTCTGCGCTGCATTGCGACCAACCCACCCCCCAAGTATTTTATCCGCCATGGAGCTAAAAAGGCCCGTGTAGAGCTTGAGATGGACGACGGCGTGCGCGTGGCCTGGATTCGTAAAAAGGCTACTGCCTGGTACGAAGTGACTAAGCCCGGCGCTGAAGAACCTGAGGTTTATGCTAAATTCGGCCGTAAAACTCCTGAAGATGTGCTGAACCTTCTAAGACTCAATCAGGTTCCACTTGAAGGCGGAAATTCGCTTGATGTCCATATCGGCAATCAGCGCAATCCGATCTTTCTTCTTGATCAGCCTGCGTCTGTTGCGGCTCAGTTCTTTGCCTCTTCTTCTGAAGCATCTCACTTGCTGGCAATGCAGACAGAACTTAAGAATCGTGTCCGTGCTGCTAAGCGCGAGAAAAAATTTCAGCAAAATAAAATGGTCCAGATTTCAGAAGAACTGGACGGTCTGCAGGAACTTCCTGCGGTGAATATGGAGCTTGATGCTGCACGTGAATTGAAAGAGCAGACAGACAAGGTTGCCGGGGAAATTCCGGCAATTGAAAATTTGCTTGATCGCAAAGCTGAACTCGAAAAGGTCCAGAAAAATCTGGCTGAAAGAGGGGTAGGGCTGGAAGAATTACATGAAGGTCCCGAATTATATCCGACCGCGCCGCTTGAAGCTGTTGCAGTGCGGATGCAGTCGTTGCGGGGGCATGGTAATAATTTAAATAAACGTGCTCAGTCTCTTGAAGGGATAAAGAATCCTCCTGAACTTTTTCCAGTGCAGCATTTAGATGCAGATATTTCGCGCCAAAAACAACTTTCCGCAGCTGGCAGGATTCAGGCAACACGTCGTAATGTGTTGGAACCTTTATGCTCTCCTCCTGACCTAACCGATGTGTCCGCTCTTTCTGCAATGGTCAGCAATGTGTCCCGTAATCATCATTTCAGGGAAAATATAGCCACGCGTGCTGATATTTTAACTCCTCTTGCTATACCTCCTGAGCTTTTTGACGGTTCACAGCTTATGCAGACAGTTACCAATATTTCATCCCTTAAACAGTCGCAGGCACAGATGCAAAACCGCCTTATTGAACTTGATGAATCAGGCAGACAGCTTAAGGAACGGATTGAAAGACGTTTGGAAGAGATTGGGAACTGCCCGCTGTGCGGAGGCGAACTTGAAGCTGAAAAGTTGATCGGGGAGGCAGTCCATGAGTCTTGATAAAGTGCAGGGCAAAGGGCTGTTCCTGATCGGTGATCCGCATATAGCCTCAACTCCTCCGGGGCAGAGGTTGGGTGATTTTGCAGGGGATGTGCTGGACAAGCTCGAAGCATGCTTCAAGCGTGCGGATGAGCTGGAGATGATTCCGCTTATTCTGGGAGATCTTTTTCACTGGCCCCGTGACAACGGCAACAGTCTGCTTGTTGATATGATCGAGGTTTTCAGGCCGTATAAACCATATGTACTGGTGGGGAATCATGATAAATATCAGGCCCGTTTCACTTCTGATGTTTCTATGGCAGTGCTGGATGCAGCAGGGGTAATAAGGCTGATCAGTGAGAGAGGTCCGGCGTTTGAGCTTGAGACTCCGCAAGGTCTGGTGCTGGTGGGGGCGTCTCCGGATGGATTTAGAATTCCAAAAGATTTTGATCGTGAGGATGGCAGGTATCTGAAAGTAGTCTGGGTGACTCATCACAATATTTCTTTCCCGAACTGCAAAAAGCAGCAGCATGCCATTAAAGAAAAACCGGGTATCGACTGGATTATTAACGGACATATTCACGGGCCTCGTGATTCTATTACCGAGGGTATGACTACATGGGCTAATCCGGGTAATATATCCCGGATTGTTTTTTCCCAGTTCGGGCTTGAACGTAAACCCAAGGCCGGAATATGGACCCCAGATTGTGAAGATCTGGAAACATGGGAAATTCCTCATCGTTATTTTTACGAAGTGTTTCCCAATCAGGATTTTCCGCTTGAAATCGAAGATGCTGAAGCAGCAGAATCAAATTTTTTGCAGGGTCTTGAACGGCTTGCTTGGAAGCGTACCCATGAAGGTGCAGGTTTGAAACAATTTTTAGAAGAAAATATCGCTCCCGATGAACCTGAAAGTAAGCTCATCTGGGAATTATATACGGAGGTTACCGATGGTAATGGGTAATGGAATGAATGGCACTAATATGAATCAGCCCGGCAACGGCCTTGAAAGAGAACTTGCTCAGCTCAAACAGCAATACGAGCGGTTGCGTGAAGACAAGGTCCGTACTGAACAGAATTTGGATAATATTGGACGGCAGCTTGCCGACCTTGAAGCACAGGCTGTGCAGCAGTATGGAACAGCAGATCCGCAGGAACTGGGCAGGCTGCTTGAAGAGAAAAGGTCTGAAAACGCGAGGCTTGTTGCAGATTATCGTGCACACATAACTTCCATCATGGAGGGTTTGCAAAAGCTTGAGCAGGGCGGGCAGTAAAAGTGTTTTCCGGCGAATTGCCAACTCTTGAGTCTCTTGAGCGCAGGGCGGACCGCCTTAATGCTCGTGCTCAGTCACGGATAGATGACTGGCTGACATTGCAGGACGAAGCTCGCAAGGTCGATGACTTTTTGGAATTGGCTCCGCAGGCTGCAACACGGCTTGAAGAGCTTTCCACAGCACTTTTCGGTGAGTTGCTGGGAGAGCTGGAGACCAACCTCACCCATGCTATCCGGGAAATTCTAGGGCAGGACCGTGAGGTCAAAGCAGTGGCTTCTATCCGCGACAAAAAGCTGCAGGTTGATTTTCAGATTATGAATCAGGGCGGTGAAGAGGATATCATGGTCGGACAGGGTGGATCAGTCTGTAATATTCTTTCAGTCGGTCTGCGTCTGATCGCTCTTTCAAGGCTCAATCCGGATTCACATCGTCCATTTCTGGTACTTGATGAGCAGGATTGCTGGCTGCGCCCCGACTTAGTTCCGCATTTCATGGAGCTTATCAGCACAATTTCACATCGATTAGGGTTTCAAGTACTGGTCATCAGTCATCACCCCCTTGAGCTTTTTGCAGAAAGTGCCGATACAGTTCTTGCTTTAGAACCTGAAAAGGAAAACGGCGTTAAAATAAGATTACTGAAAAAATCGGAATAATATTGGCGCAAATCTCGATTCTATAAGACTTCTGACGGGTTAACCCTTTTGGGAAAAGTGTTTCTCTGTCGCTCTATCTAAGGCTTGTGGAAAACCTCTCGTCTGAGAGTTAGTGCTGAAATTCCAAATTTCATGATTATGTTTTGCTTTCGTTTGTGGTTGAGGCTCTGTTTTTAAAGGGGTAGTCAGTTATGCTGGTTGTTTGTAGATTTTTGGGCTAAGTTGTTTTTAGGTTAATCAAGTAATCCTGCGGAGTATTTAAATGGCACCTGAACAAAGTCTTAAACGTATTCTGGATATTCCTCTTGAGGTTAAAGTCGAGATGGGAAGGACCAAACTTTTGGTCAACGAGATTATCCAGTTCGGTCAGGGGACCGTTATAGAACTGCATAAGTTGGCAGGTGAACCTCTTGATATGTACGTTGAGGGACGTCTTGTCGCGCGCGGAGAACTTGTCGTAATAAATGAAAATTTTGGATTTAGAGTAACCCAGATTATTAAGCCTGAGGATAGGATTAAAAAGTTGGGTCTATAAGTAGTTTCGCTGAAGTTCAGCGGCGCTCTCTGACCAGCGTAAGAACGTTAGCCTGAGAGTTGGTGCCGGATCACTTATTGTTTCAGTCGGATCCTAAGTTTTTTATTGTTCAACAAATGGTGCTTCAAATTTTATGAATGGGTAGACTCTGAAATTCCATATCAGTGTCTACTCATTTTCTTTGTAATTATTTTATAATTAAAGTGTTTTTGGATAAAGGAGCCTTTTTGGGCTTTCCTCTTTACCCTAATTCTCGAAGGGCTGACAGAGGCAACTGTGCTTGTCTTCTGTGACAGCCTCATATAAATGTTTCCTCGCAAGGAGGTCACGTTAAGTGTCATCATTAACTGATTCGTTTAAAAGCAAGCCTGAACTATGGGCTGTTTGTATAATACTTTTTACTACTTTTGCCCGTATCTGGTTCTTAGGTACCGGGCAGCTTAATCTTGTGCAGGATGAGGCTCAGTACTGGGACTGGACCCGGAACATGCAGCTCACCTATTATTCAAAAGGCCCGCTTATTGCGTGGATTATTTCCACTTTTACGTCCATTTTCGGGAACACTGAGTTCGGTGTGCGTTTTGGTTCTATTGTGGGTTCATTTTTGACTCAGATAGTGCTTTTCTGGGGGATGGCCAGGATGTGGAAACGTCCGGGTGCAGCCGTCTGGACCTTGATAATATACAATTCCATGCCGGTTTTTCTGGCTCTTGGAATTTTGATGACCACGGATAATCCTTTCATCTTGAGTTGGGTTTGTGCTCTTTTCTCCCTTTACGCAGCGTCTGTTCCACACCCACCAGGCCTTGAGCGGGACTCAAACGAATCGCGCACCAAGCCTTTTGTGCTGATAGCCTTCTTTCTTGCATTGGGGATTCTGGCTAAATATACCATGCTGGGCTTTGTCGGTCTGTCTGTTATGTACGGACTGTTGCTCATGCGCAGGGAAAGACTTCCTAACGGGTTTTGGCGAAAATTGTTTCTATCGTTGAGCGGCGGGGTCTTCTTGGGTTTTCTGCCGACTTTGATATGGAATTTTCAGAATGATTTTGTCGGCTATAAACACGTCTTCTATTTGATCGGCGCATCCGGGGATAAGGCTGGGCAGCTGTTAAGATTTGATCGCTTTCTGCCGTATCTCGGAGAACAGGTGGGCATGGCAACTCCCTGGTGGCTTGTTTTCATGTTCATCGGCGGGATTGGCGCGTTGATATTTGCATTAAGTAAAAAAGGTTCAAATAAGCTTAATCTGAATAATAAACAGTCCGCATTGCTTGCTGTGTTTTTTCTGCCGGTCTGGTTGTTTTTTTTCCTGTGGAGCTTTCATGCCAAGGTTCTGGGGAACTGGGCAGTAATTTCATATGTCAGCGGTGTAATGATTGCAGGATTTGCTTTTGAAAAATTCTGGGCCAGACGAGGTAGTTTCCGCTCCTTATGGATGTTCCTGAGTATTTTTATTTTTGTGGTTCTTCATTTTCAAAACCTTGTGCCGCTGCCGGATCATCTCAACCCTACTCATCGTCTGAAGGGATGGAATGACCTTGGACAGCAGGTTGTAGAGCTTGAAAAGACGCAGTTTAAAGATCCATCCAAGGTTTTCGTTATGAGTGAACTGTATGATATGACCGCAGCCTTGGCTTTTTATGTTCCGGGACAGCCTCGTACATACTGTGCATGGATCGACAGACGTATGAACCAGTATGATTTATGGCCTGGACCGGAGGACAAGATAGGGTGGGACTGCGTCTACGTGCTTAAGAAGTACAAGCAGGCGCCGGATGATGAGTTAAAGAAAATGTTTAAACGCATCAGTCCGCCCATTCATATTCAAACCACTTTTCGTGGCAGACCGGCCCGTAAGTTCACAATTTATTTGTGTTATGATTACAATGGGTATTGGCCAAAGGATGAAAGATTACGTTTTTAATATATGAGCATAGATTGTGCTTTGGCCTGCTTCCGGCGGGCAGAAGGACTAAGCCGTTCTGCTCTCTGCAGCCGTAAGATTCGAGGCAGATTCCTCGACTGACGGCAACAGGCTTCTACACTTCCTGTCAGGGGCCTTTTCTAAGAATTAACAGAACTCCTTTCTGAGTAAAATCAGAGGGGAGTTTTTGTCTTTTTGAGGGGAATAGAAGTGTTTTTGGGGTGAAAAAATATAAAAAATAAAATTTTTTTTAGCTCTTGGATTGCAGACGGTTCTCGGTTGAGTGTCTAATTTTGATTATATTTACAGTAATTCCAGATAATTTGATGCTTGTTGGAGTATTGTGGCAGATAAATAAGCATTACAATGACATTCTTTGACATTTTTTGACAAATAGTGTCATAAGGACTACATCGTAGTGTAATTTTGAAAAATCAGGACAAGTCTTTGACTCCCTCGCCTACGCTTTACACGGTGCGTGAGATCGCTGACACGCTAAGAATCCATCCACGGACGGCCTACAGGCTGATTCAGGAGGGTAGGATTCGCGGTATCAAAGTCGGCAGTCAGTGGCGTGTGCCGGAAAGTTCCCTGCTGGAATATATTGAGTCCGGTTTGCAGGCGTCCCTTAAAAAGGAAAAGGATGACAAGAAGGGTTCTGAACAACTGAAACTGCCCATTTGAGAAGCATCGGTGGACATGATCATGAGAAAGACTGCTGCCCGGAAACGGGTGACTCTCGAAAACGACTTCGGCGGTCAGATTTCCTTTACAGGAAAACTTGAAAACGAAAGCCTTAACTACAATGAAGACAGCGGGGAGCTGGTATCTGAGAAGATATACAGTACCGAGCAGGGGCGCTCTGGGTACAGTGTAGTTACAGGTGATGGGTTAAGGCGTGAAAGAAGGGCTTACCTTCTCGAAGATCAGGGTGAAACCTGCATGGTTTCTAATGGTTCACTCCTGTTGGGATTGGACACAGAGAATCTGCTTACTTTTTTTTGTAAAGCTTTGGCAGAGGAAGCCGAACAGTACTCTACAGATGAACTTGAGTACGTAAAAAAACAGTTGAAAGCGGTTAACGAATAGAACGCCTGTTCTTCGTTGCTAATCTTCATACTTTTCTGACAAGCAAAAATCCCCGGCACATTACGCGCCGGGGATTTTTTGTTGATTGTAACTTATTTTAAAATGACTTTAAGCCGGCCTTACAGGGGCATAGCCAAAGGTGCTCTCAGAAAGCTTTGTTAGCTCTTTTTAAGCTCTTTGATAAATGCGTCAGCTTCATCTATGGATTTCTGCATTTCTTTGATGAGACGGCCTATGTCGGCCTCAAGGGTATTAAGCTCGGTTTTAAGTGAGGCAATGGCTTGCGCATTCAGGTTGTGCTTGAGATAAAGAACCTGATCGCGGAAAACATCGAGGACTGGATCTATTTTCTTTTCAGCCCTGCGCATGGCATAAACCAGACGCTTGAATTTACTTTTGGTTTTGGAAAGTTTAACGCGGCTTTCATTCTTGAGTTTTCTATTTGTGTATTGAGAAAGTTCAGCATTCCACTCATCAAAAAGGTCATTACCGACTTCTTCAACAGCATCAATGCGTTTGGTAACTTCTTTTGCAGCGGCTTCACTGTGTTCGAATTCGTCATTCAACCGTTCGTAGATTTCCTGTAAATCACCGCCGTGAAATCCGGTCAGGGCACTGAATTTTTCCAGAGCACTTTTAAATTGTTCACTGGCTTCTTCCTGTGATTCGCGTGCTTTTTCAACATTTGAAACCAAGATATCGCGTTTGTGATAGCCGAAGCTTTCCATTGTTTTATAGTAAGCAGACTGGCAGCCTGTCATGGCGAGAATCAGAACAAGAATAAAAGAGTAAGCAAGCTTGTGCCTAAGATGCATGAATTTCCTCCGAAGATGATTGTAAGCTGCGAAATGAGCAACATCAAACTACATAAAAGCTCAGCGCGCGGTTGTCAAAACACATAGACCTAAATCAGAACAAGCCCAATTATAACTACAAGACGCCGAAGCCCAAAAAAGTTTTTGATCACGGTCAATCACTTAACCTGTTTAAAGCTGTTAAGGATTTCAAAGGGGATTATCCCCTTTGGCCGTCGGAGGCGATATCTTTTAATTAAAAGCGCGACAGCGCATCTAACGGTAGAAATAAAAAATCCCCGGAACTAACATGCCGGGGATTATAAAGAGCTGATTATAGCTAAGTCTTACTGCTTAACTTCTTCAGCTTTGATGATGGTGATTGGTTTTACAGGCACATCACCATGACCGCCTTTGCGGTAAGTCACGGCTTTACTTATTTTATCGACTACTTTTTTGCCGCCGATAACCTTGCCGAAGACTGCGTAGCCCCATCCGGAACCGCTGGGAGACTTGAAGTTCAGGAAATCATTATCAATGAGGTTGATGAAAAATTGGTCAGATGCCGAATGGGGCGCGTTGGTACGAGCCATGGCAATAGTATATTTGTCGTTGTAAAGACCGTTGCGGGCTTCGTTTTCAATGGGGGCGTGGGTGGGGCGTTTTTTCGATGTTCTTATCAAAG